>WNFL01289554.1_pt1 | contig 132276 bp, 110 predicted proteins | sample 5400361 | NCBI WGS metagenome assembly WNFL01 (sample SAMN13153351, study PRJNA577476) | soil metagenome | isolation source: 40 cm soil on Douglas fir-dominated hillslope | place: USA:California | collected 2013-09-17
TTTCTTTATTCGTGCTCCTTAAGAGAGAAAGTGTTTGGATGTTTCTCGCGCCAACGGCCTCGTCGTTACGATGTAACCGCGCAGAGCGCGAAGTGTCAGACTGGCGATTACAAGGACTGTGCCAATGGCAGGTTTGAGCAAAACGCGCGTAAATATTGAGGTTTTCGCTGAACTGTACCTTGTAGCTGAGGGAGCCTTCGGTCTGGTGACAAATTACGGCAGAAGGTCGCTGACGGATTACGTCAAGGTTGGAGCTAGAACAGAAATTTCAGCTTTCGCCGGCTCCGGCGGCCAATTCAGACTCGTCGTCCTCACGCCGACGAAGCGGCGGATCGGTTGAGCGGCGCCGAGGAGTGGACTCCCCTGAGCGGCGCTCATCGCGCATCTGGGCAGTAAGACTTCGAATGCCGTGTTTGTCGAGTAGGTGCCGCAGCGAGCGGACGGACAAAGCCAGGAGTTCCGAAGCACTGGTCTGGTTTCCCGCAGTCCGGCGAAGGGCTTCGAGGACGTAGGTCTTTTCGAGTTGATCCAGATGAGCCGTAAGGTTGAGACCCTCTTCGGGGAACTCAAAGATTTCGGCAATGCGATAGGGATTGTAGTTGGTAATCTTCTCGGGCAAACGCTCAGGCTGAATCGAGTCGGTGGTTTCCAGCGCCACAGCACGCTCAATCGCGTGTTCAAGTTCACGAACATTTCCGGGCCAGAGATACTGTTCCAAAAGGCGCAGGGCAGCACCGCTGATAGTCAAACTTCGCCCCACGCTGGCGCCAAACTTCTCAACAAAGTGTTTCGCCAGTTCCGGTATGTCTTCGGCTCTTTCGCATAGCGGCGGCAGTTCGATGGGGATAACCGAGATTCGGTAAAAAAGATCCTCGCGAAACGTTCCGTCCTTAACCATCGTGCTGAGGTCACGATTGGTGGCGGCAATGACACGCGTATCAACCAGAGTCTCTTCAGTCGCGCCGACAGGTCGCAGCTTCCTCTCTTGTAGCACGCGCAGGAGTTTTACCTGCATCGCGGGAGACATCTCACCAATTTCATCGAGGAAAACTGTTCCTGTGTTTGCGGCTTCAAAGAGTCCCTTGCGATTAGTATTGGCCCCGGTGAACGAGCCTTTCACGTAACCGAAGAGCTCGGATTCGAGCAATGTTTCCGTAAATGCGCCACAGTTAATGGAAACGAACGGCTTTTCAGCTCGGGGTCCGAGGTCATGGATAGCTCGCGCGACCAACTCCTTTCCTGTTCCTGAGTCGCCGGTTACCAGCACAGTAGACTGCACCTGCGCTACCGTTTCAATCATCTGGTAGAGCGCCTGCATCTTGCCTGATTTGCCGATGATGTTGTTAAGTTTCCCGCGGGTTCGTTGGCCCTGTATAAGCGCCTTGTTTTCCTCGAGCAGCGCCTCTTTTTCCTTGATCAGGGAAATTTTTTCCAGGGCGCGAGCAACAGTTTCCTTGAGCAAGTCATTGTCGAAAGGCTTCTGCACGAAATCATATGCGCCTAGCAGGAACGCTTCGCGAGCGCTATCAACGTTCGCAAAAGCAGTCATCATTACAACTTCGATCTCCGGTAAGAGCTCGCGAGCCGCCCTCAACAATTCGATACCATCCATGTCGGGCATTCGCACGTCAGAAACGATCAAATCCGCAGGGGCGTTCTGCAGTAGTTCCATCGCCTCACGACCATTTCCGGCCGCACGCACAGTATGCCCCTCACGCTGGAATAGGTGTGTCAGGAACTGACGCATTCCCAATTCGTCATCAACTATTAAAAGATTGGCCATAATTAAAAGAGAGTCACGATTAAGGATCTTGAGACGTCACATTCCCGATCGCTCCGTTCGAACATCATCCAAGTTGATCCGACTGCTGGACTTCAATTCCTGTCTCCGGTTCTCCGACAGGTAATTCAATTGTAATCGTTGTTCCTTGTCCCTCACGGCTGCGCACGTTAATTGTACCACCATGATCGCGAATGATTTGATAGACAATCGAAAGCCCAAGTCCCGTGCCTCCGGTAGTCGAAGAAAAGGGCTCGAACAGATGTTCGACTTGTTGGGGCGACATTCCCCGTCCGGAATCAGCAAAGGCAATTCTTAAACGGTTGTCCTTTGGCGGATGCAGCGTTGTCGTCAGTTCTCCCCCAGCCGGCATTGACTGCAGCGCATTGCGCGCCAGATTCCAGAAGACCTGCTGCAGTTGCTCCGCATCGGCGTCGACCAGGACCGGCGTGTCCGGAAGTTCTTCCTTGATGATTTGACGCTCGTCTATTTCGGTACTGTTGCGCAGGAGGGTGAACGTCCTTCGCAATAACTCACCAACGTCAACCTTAGATTGGATTATCGAACGCGGCCTTGCGTAATTCAGGAAGTCGCTGATAATCCGGTTCAACCTATCTGACTCGCGAAGGATGATCTCCATGAGTTCCGTTTGTGACGATTCACCCTCCATGTCGGCCCGCAGCATCTGAATCGAGCCACGCATCGCCGCCAGCGGATTGCGAATTTCGTGGGCGATTGAGGCAGCCATGCGGCCGATGGCGGCGAGTCGATCCTGGCGTCGGGAGGTTTCCTCTAGTGCCCGGATTCGCGTGAGATCCTGAAACGTGATTACCGTGCCGGTAGTATCGCCAAGCTCGGAAAAGAGAGGCGAGACCGTGAAGCCAAGTCGCAACCGTAGTCCGTCCGCCGTCAGGCAGTCGGCTTCAAAGCGCGGGTTGGTTTCGGGCGAACCGACAGCAGCCATCGACTCGGCAATGATCTGTTTGAGGTCGCCAAAGAATATTGAGGCATCCTGCCCGCGAACATCAGCCTCGTGGTAGCCAGTAATTTCTGCGGCCGCCGCATTGAAGGTATAAATACGACGTTGCAAGTCAGTGGTCACAACCCCCGAACGAATCGATTCCACGATCCTTTCATGAAGGGCGCGCAAAGTTGCCAGAGACTGAGTAGCGGCCTTCAAGCGGACTTCGGATCGTGATTGGCCGGCGGCCAGCCGAGCGGAAAGCAATCCTACGACGAGAAACGCGATATCGAATAGGCCGACGGTTTGAAATGATTGCACTCGCGTGGCATCGAGCACCTCAGCAGACTGGATCCGCCCGCTGCCATTCAAGATCGCGATTGCCCCGGCGGTGAAAGCGATGGCGCACGCGACAGAAATAACTACGGCATCCCGCGGACCGAGAAACAAACCTGAGGCGGCAATAACGACAATATAGATAGCAATGTATGGCGAGTGGATGACGTCCGTTGTCCAGACGAGCCAGGTTACGAGGATGATGTCGATTACGAACTGAACACGCGCTTGCAGGAGGAGCGCTTTGGAGAAGGTACGAGCGAGCGCGTAGAGCACTGTGAGGCCGGCGACAATAAATAGAGGCGCCAACGTTGCCACCCAGGCCTCTAAGTTTCCTCCATGAATCCAGAAGCCGCGCGCAATAAATAAAATGACTGCGGAGGCGAGACGTCCGATGATCAGCCACCAAAGCTTTTGACCAAGCGAGTATCTATGTTCTGAGGCTTCTTCGAGGCCCATCGTGGGGCCAAGCCTACCACAGAGCGCTTGCGCTGCGGCAAAAGGATAGTCGAAAGTCCAAAGTCAACTTTCCGCGAACCTACGTTGTAGTTGGTGTAAGCAAGAATAGAATCCGCCGATTACGCAGACTATGAAACCAACCCAGTGGTTGTTTGGGTTGAATCTCTGTAATCTGTGGAGAACAATCAGTCGAACATTGGACTTGGGACAAGAGCAGCGGTCATGTGTGGAAAACAAGTTAACGCGAACAAGTCTACCGAAGATACCGATCCGGCATCACGGCACGACCCTGAGCTACAGGAAGGGCAAGACTACTATCTCGAACACGGCCTTCTCGTCTTCACGGCCGCGTTTCTGCGAAAGCGTGGCTACTGTTGCGAGAGCGGCTGCCGCCACTGTCCATACATGGACAGCGCAAACGGACAGACAAATAATCCCCCGGTATCATTGCCGTGATGGTCTCTCGGCCGCCAATCCAGCCAGCATGCGAAGAAGGCCTATTGTTTCTCCGCCGGAACTGGTAAGCCGGGACAGGTGTCAGGAGAGTTCGCATCGTCCAGAAATGTTTTTCGATCCTGCGCGCTCAGATTATGCGGCAAACGACTGCATGCTTCTTTGATAATGCCCTCGGGCCATAAGGGCCACAGACGAATAGTGCCATCGTCGCCGCCCGTAGCCAGCCAGTGTCCGTCAGGACTGAAGTCAATGGAATTCACCTTTGAATGCGCGATCTCAGTCCCCTTACTCGTTGTTCCTGTTGCTATTAATGTTACTTTCCCGGAGCCGTCTATGGAGGCACTCCACCGTTTATCGCCACTGCTCGCCTGATCCATTGGTTTCAGCCGCTCAATCGCCTGCTGCCAGGTGTTTGATCCGGCCGCCTCTAATGCCAATTCCTTTCGTCCTCCAGAGTTGTCTTGGGGTCCGTCTGGTTTTTTATGACAATGATCCTCATCTTCGTGGGCAACCCACCCAACTTCTTCCCCTGTCCCTAGATCCCACACGCGCGTTTTAGTTCGTACGACCAGGCCCTCATAACGGTCGCACCTGGCCGCGGTTTTTGTTGCCAACCACTTACCATCCGGACTGAAGGATAGCGACGTCACTTCTCCTTCATGTAACATCGGGGGCACTTCTCGCCAGGTTTCGTTTTCCAATACATAGAGCTGCACCGTGTGTCTGCTAATCGCAATCATCCGTTTCCCATCCGGGCTAAAAGCGATTCGTGAAACTTTGTCATCAAACACCTTGCTAATAACTTTTCGCCAGCCGCTGCGGCTTTCAAACATCTGCATTGTCTTTGCATTCAATGAAACCAACCAACGGCTATCCGGGCTGAACGCCACTGATGGGACGGCCTCATGCTCGATGCTGGTTACTTCTCGCCAGTCGGTTGTCTGAAACACTCGCACTTTACGATCGTCACCCGCAGTCGCCAGCCATTGACCATCAGGGCTGTAAGCGACCGTCTGCACCTTATCTCCGTATGGTATGCGAATGGCCTCTTTTGCATCAGCCACCCATTCGCGGACAGTGCCGTCTTTGTGGCCAGTCACCAGCAACTTTCCGTCCGGGCTGAAGGTTACGCTGCTTACTCCTTCTACGATTCGGGTGATTTCTGGCGGGATTTGTTGTCCAACCTGCACATGCCAGAGCTGCGCGGCTGCATCCGAGCCCACCGTAACCAAATAACGCCCATCCGGGCTAAAGGTTCTCGGCTCCCCGCTAAAGGTGATACCGTCGTCAAGGAATTGCGGAAATCCGGAACTATGAAACCATAGTTTGCCAGGTCCTGAGCGGCTTCCCATTGCCAGCCAGCGTCCATTCGGACTGAAAATCGGTGGGCCTCCCTGGATCTCCGGGGAATATTTTATTGTCGCCAGCGATTGCAGGGGGTTGGCAACGTCCCACACGTTTGTTGAGTTATTGCCTTCGGAAATAAGTAACCGCCGGCTATTGGGAATGAAAGCCAGCGAAACGATAAGGTTGCCTGTCGGCTTTATCTGCGCGACTTCATTCCAGGTAGTCGTGTCGTAAACGCGTGCGGTGTCTGAATGATAACCAGCGGTGGCTAACAAGCCGCCGTCGTCACTGAAAGACACAGACCACACCATATCACCGTTCGGCAGCTCTTTCTTTACTTGCCAGGTTTTGGTTTCCCAAACGCGCGCAAAGCGATAAACCCCCATTACCAGCCATTGATCATCAGGGCTGAAGGCGACCGAAGTATGAACCATGTGATCGTGCTTTGCTTCCAGGCTTTGAAGTTCCTGGTGACTGGCGGCGTCCCACACTTTCAGTTTCCCATCGATGCCCTTGGTTACAAACCACTTTCCATTGTGACTGTAGGTCATGGCCAGGAGAGCGTTGCCGTCAGCCTTCCATGTTTTGGTTGCTGGGCGCGGCAAGAGATTCAGCCCGTGGGCCAGCGCTTCGTAACCTTCGGGAGTCCAGGAAGATTTCAGGGACTCAATTGCCAACAGACTGCTGCGGACCAGTCCCTCACCTTCATTGGTCCGTTCTGATTCAGCCACGTTCCGCAACTGCCGAGCAACAGCCAGATTCTTTTGCTGTACCGCTTTCTCCCGCTGCACATTGGCTTCAGCTTTTGCGGTTTCTACGGCAAGGATCTGCGCGTTCAACGCTTCGTTGGAATCCTTCAAAGACTTGTTGGTAGTCTTGACTGATTCGCTCAGGCGCACAGCGACCTGCTTTTGTTCATTCGCCTTTTCTTCTTGAGCCTTGGCAATACCGGCCTGTTCCAGGGCACTCGCCTTGGCTCTTGCGGCTTTGATTGATTCTTCGTTAGCCATCCGAGCTTGCATTGCGGCGTAGGCTCGCTGCTCCTCCGCTAACGCGCGTTGCAAATCCGCTTCATGTAAAGCCGTTTTCGCTTGCTGTAAAGCCGTTTCAGCTGCGTCCTTGGCCTTGAACGCCTCATTCTTCTGCCCGTAAGCGTAAACGCCCATCGCCAAAGAAAAGATGAAAGCGATCGCGAAGATCAAAGCGGTGAGGCGTGTGCGTTTGATCTCGCGCCGGCGTCGCGACTCTTCATCGGCAATCTGTGCGTCACGTTCGGTGACGCTCTGGTTCAGAAAACTCATCGCCAAAGGGAACGCGGGATGGTAACGCCGCCCCCAAACTTCATTAGGATTAGTTTGCTCACGCCAGCTCAACGCCACCCCGAGGTCAGGGTCGCGCCACAAACCGGCTTTTTCTTCCTGGTGAAGCACAGCGGTTTCCGCCAAGCGGCGATAGATTCGCGCCGAGCGCGACTCTTCATCCACCCAGGTCTTCAAGCGTTCCCAGTTGCGTATGAGACTCTCGTGAGAGATGTCGATCAGGGACTCGCGGTTTAAGTGAAGTGGTGCGCCCGTGAGCGCGTCGGTTGGCGGCGGCATGAGAAACGATCTGCCCTCTCGCCGAAAGACTTCAATCACTGCGATGACCGCTGCTTCACTCGCTCCGGTCAAATCACAGATCTCACCGACTTCCATCGGACGCCGAATCTCACGGTTGTCAGTGCCTTTTTCAGTCAGTCCCTTGAAAAGTTTTTCAGCGATCGCTTTCTGCCTGTCATTCAGTTCTGCGTAGGCTTCGTCGGCATGTCGCGAGAGTGCTTCTGCCATGCCGCCGATAGCGTTGTAGTCAGCTATGTCTATCGGGTTGCTGTTGCGCCGGTGATCCAGCCAATAATCCCAGGTGCGCATCAATGCATGCTGCAGAATCGGGAGTTGGTCGGGGTTGTCGCCGACGTCATTGAGCAGTTGATTGACCAGCGGCTCACTGATCGTGCCCTGGCCGACTGCCACCGGACCGCTGATGGCTTCGCGTCGCTCGTCACGCGTCATGCGTGGAATCAGGTATTGACCGTTATTGATCGCCTCCGGCAATTCCCAGAACTGCGAACAGTCGCCCAGGAAATCAGAGCGCATGGTCAGCACCACGTAAATCTTCTCTGACTTCTGGCCCACCGCTTCGAGCAACAGCTTAACAAAAGCAGCCGCGTCTTCTTGCGAGTTTTCCTCTTCAATGAGTTGCTTAAAACGAAACAACTCCTCGAATTGGTCAACAACGACAAGCAAGTTTTCGTAATCCGGAAATTGCTGTTGTCCCTGCTCGTCGAGTTTCGTACGCGCGCGACTAACAAGCTCGACCAGTCCAAGACTGCTGCGTCTGAGCTTTGTCTCTGCCATCACCGCCTGCATGCTCAGGTCCTTTTCAACAGGCGAACCGAGCACGGCCGGGGCAGCCAGAGCCCGCGCGAGATTACCGATGGGGTCGCTGCCCGGACGCAGGATCGCGATGCGCCAGTCGGAACCCGCGCTGGCCATCAACCCACCTTGCAATGCCGGGAGCAGTCCGGCGCGCACCAGCGAAGACTTGCCGCTGCCCGACGTGCCGACAACCGCGAGAAAGCGCGTCCGCTTGAGGCGCCGAAGTAGTTCCTCGCTCTGGCCGTCGCGTCCGAAGAAGAGATGCGTCTCGGTTGATTCAAAAGGGCGCAGACCAGGAAAAGGATTGGCGGCGTGATCAATTTCTTGCATTGTTTGCTCCTTTCGCCGCCGTTTCAACGCGGGCAACGAACGAATCCAAAACCGCGGGCGCGAAGTCTTCGAAGTTTTTTATGATCAACGTGTCCGGACTACTATTGAATAATTGTTTGTGAGCTGTCTTCGGTGAAGCCACATAGACGGCTTCCGCGGCCAGTAGAGTCTTGCGGTCAAGGCCCACCATCTTTTTGAGGTCACGCCGTTTGTACTCAAACCAAAGTTGATTGGCGTTGCCGTAGTAGATCAATATTGCGTCACACTGCGCCAGATTCTCTTTATGAATTTCGAATCCTTGCGAATCGTCCACGCCTTCTTCGTCAATGAGTGGCAGCAGGACCTGAAAGTGTTTGTCGGCGGAGAGGTAGTCGTTCAAGGGGAGCACGCCTTCCAGATCGCGCTTATCAAAAATGAGGTAGATTTTTGCAGTCTCACCAGGCGGTTTAGTCTCGTGACCATTGCTGCTAAGCCGAAGCTGGATGACATTCTTGAGTTCTTCCAGCGGAGTCTGTAAGAGTTCCGCTCCCAGCTGCGTCGCGGCATCGGTCCGTAGATGCTCGATAAACTCAGCCTGTGTCTCCTCCAGCGGTTTCAACCCAACGGGCAGCCATAACAGCCTTGAGAACGCACGATCCTGACTGCGTTCGGCGGCGATTTCATTTTGCAGGCGCACGATCGAGCGACTGTCAGCTCCTTCCGGAACGATGCCGTAACTACCGCCGATGAGGTGCACCGAAAGCTTGGCGCGGCTGACACACTCGCGCACCGCTTCTTCGTAGTTTGGCGAAATCAACGGCAACTCCTTTTCGGGGAGAATGTCGTATCCACGATTCTGCAATTCTCTCTTGATCTGATCGCGCTCGCCGCTTAAGTCTCTGGTTGTTTGCGCCAGATACACGGTTCCTTGCGAGGGAGGAGAAAAGATGGGAGGTATATCGGAAACCTGCCCGCGTGGGTTGATGACTGAGAGGACTTGTTTGACGTCCCACGCAAGGTCGTCAAGTTTGCTCCAATAGCGTTGGTCGCGATTTCTTCCCAATTCCTGACCAAAGACAACCGGCCTTTGTGTCATCTTATCTATTTCGTAGAACTCATAACCCAGTTGATCATTAAACTCCGGCGGATGTTCTTTGAGATCAATGTGAGTCTTGACGACTTTGAACGCGCGCATTCTGTCGCCAACCAGCAGCCCACCATTTTGCTTGGCCAACCGACAGAATTCCCGGAGCTCACCGAGACACCAACCAGATTTCAGGTAGCCGGGCGAGAGAATCGAGATCACGACTGCAGTCGCTTCGAGTTGTTCTTTCAGGGTGCCGGGAAAGTAAACATTGCCCTGAAGTCTTGAGTCACGCCAGATTTTTGGCTCGTAACCCAGAGCCTCACCCAGGACACTCTCAAATCGATCGTGGAAATTGGTTATCCAACCCTTACCTTGTTCGTCGATTAGTTCGTTGTCCAGTTGGCGATAGCTGATAAAAACGTCATTTTCGAAGGGCGGACCTGAAGACATTTAGCGACTCCAATTCAGGAGAAACAATTGAGATGGCATTGAGCGGAACACCGTCAAAACTCAAGCGGGCCTGGAATTATTTTTCAAGTGAGCGCGCAGACGGACAAGCTTTAGGTCGAGACACTATTCCGGTTGTTTGCAATTGTCAATACACTGAGATCCGCGCTCCGATCCGCGCGATACTGGCGCTGTTTAGAGTTTCAAGCTTTAGCTGCGCCACTAGTGTCTGCGTGTTCCAAATTATCGCAGCGGATGACTTGCTGATCCTCGGAACGCGGCTGAGCGCGTGTTCATCGGTGACGGCACTGTCCTTAACAATATGAACTGCAGAACCGGATCGTTTCAGCAAAAGGCGACGAGGTTAGTTCTAATCCCGTTTGGCAAGTTCCTCGAGACGATCTTTCGCGAGGTGAAAGACGGTCCAGTCGGTTACTGGGTTTGCGCCCAGTTTCCTGTAGAAACCGATCGCCGGCTCATTCCAATTGAGCACTGACCATTCCATGCGGCCACAGCCGCGCTCGTTGGCACGCCGCGCCAGGTAAGCGAACAACTCCTTGCCTACGCCCAACCCACGAAAAGCAGGACGGACGAATATATCTTCGAGATAGAGACCGGGTAGTCCGGGAAAGGATGAATAGCTGAAAAAGTAAATTGCAAAAGCTGCGGGCTCCTCGCCAACGTAGACGAAGGCGGTTTTAGCATAAGGTTCCGGTCCGAACAGCGTGGCGCGCAGGATTTCTTCAGTCGCGGTCACCCGGCCGTGCTCCTTTTCGTATTCAGCCAGCTCGCGGATGAACTGAAGAATGAGTGGAACATCTTTTTCGCGTGCTTCCTCGATGCGAAGCGGCAAAGCCGTTGACATACCAGATCCTCCAATCTCTGCGGGCAGCATAGGAACACTTCAGCGTGAGGCCCAGCGCCATACCGGCTGATCGAATTTACCAACTCCCACAATCCGTGTTTCCCCGAATTCTTTCTCGAGTCTTATGGAGTTGCATGCGGTCTGTTCCTCTAACACACTGATTAACTTTGGCGCGTGTGTCACCACCAACACCTGCGATCGTTCCGCTGCGCTGGCGATCAAACGTCCCAGGGCAGGCAGTAGATCCGGATGCAAACTAGTTTCCGGTTCGTTCAGCACTAACAATCCAGGAGGCCGTGGCGTCAGCAGGGCTGCAATCCAAAGCAGGTAGCGAAGAGTTCCATCTGAGAGTTCAGCAGCCTTGAGCGGCCGCAGTAGACCGTGTTGATGCATGGCAATTTCGAAGCGGCCCTCCAGGTTCAAGACCGAAATACTCGAGCCCGGAAAAGCGTCCGCCACCGCGTCGTCCAGGACTACCGGATTGCCAATTTCCATAATCGTTTGCAAAGCTGCCGCCAGGTCCGATCCGTCGTTACTGAGAATAGGAGTATGAGTTCCCACTTGCGGCAGTCGAGCGGGAGCATCAACGTCCGTGCGGAAGTGATCATAAAACCGCCAGGAACGAATCTGTTCCCGCAGCATCAACATCTCGGGCGCGTTTCTCGGATCAGCAAACTGCGACATCATGCTGTCGAAACTGGCTAGCTGGTATGAGAGCGTGTCCCAATCACCATCGCCGTTTCTCGTGCGGACAACCCAGGCGCGACGCTCAACCAGCATTGTCGCCGGCCGGAGGATCGGGCCGGCCCAAATGCATTCGGTCTTTATTTCCGGATCCAGGCCAAAAGCTGACTTGCTGGGCGAGGGCAGCCCGAGGTCAATGGCGTAACCAAAATCGTCTCCAGCAAACCCCAACCGCAAGTTAACGCGCTCCTTGCGAACTGTGCCTTCGATCCTGTGTTCGCCGCGTTTGACGGCCGCACCGAGCTTCTCCGGTCCAGCCCAAAGTGTCGATTGCAATCCGCCTTCGCGAGCCAGAGAAGGTATTACACCTCCCTGGGCCGTCTCAGCTAACAACCGCAGCGCGCGATAGACACTGGACTTGCCACTGCCATTGGGTCCGGTGACAAGGTTCAGTTGCCGCAGTGGGACAATCAGATTGCGCAGCGACCGGTAGTTGGAGATGGCGAGAGTTGTGAGCATTAAGTTCTTAGCCGAGTTCTTCAGCAGTCTTGGGCCAATCGTCTCGCAGGATACGCGAGAGGGCACGATCGGCAAGTAGTTTACCGCCAGTCTGGCAAGTGGGGCAGTAGTTCGTTTCGTTTGATGCATAACGAATGCGTTGAATCCGGGCGCCGCATCGTAAGCATGGTTCTCTGTACCTTCCGTGAACTGCCATGCCCTCGCGAAAGGCTGTGACGCCCTCTGGAAAACCTGCGCCAGCTTCCTTTCGGAGTCGTTCGACCCACTCAGTCAGAGTTGTGCGCGTTGCGATGTAAAGGCGTTCAAGCTCATCTGAAGTCAGTCTTTGCGTGAGCTTAACTGGAGAAAGCTGTGCGGCGAAAAGAATTTCGTCAGAGTAAGCATTCCCGATACCGCTCAATAGGTGAGGATTAGTGAGCGCCCGCTTTAACGTGTGGTTTTCGGATTGAAGCGCAACGGCAAAAGCCTTCGAATCTTTCATGTCAAACATTTCGAGGCCACCGGGATCCAGATCGCCAAGGGCTGCTTCACCAATAACAACATGAAGGGAAGCGCGTCTTTGAGTGCCGGCCTCAGTTAGAGTCAGTCGACCATTGTCAAATTCGAAAGTCGCCAGGTCGCGCTTCGAACGTTTGACCGGCATCGCGTTGACTCCCTCTTTCCAGTGAAGTCTGCCCGCGATCATTAGATGAATGACTAGCCAGAGGTCATCTTCAAGTCCTATACAAATTCGTTTGCCAAGCCTGCGCACGTCAGTGACCTTCTTGCCTTCCACACTTGAGAGCGGTGGCGCCGCAGTGCGAAGAAGGAAAGGTGATGCGATGTAAACACGCTTGAGCGTTTGATCGTGAATACGTTTTACCAGCGCCTCGATGTAGACAACGATGTCGGGATACTCAGGCATATCTTCAACGATCAGCCTCTGCTTGCTCTATTCCATTACATATTCACGGGGAGCAAAGCGAGCTACACGGCGACGAAATCTCCAGCTTGGGTTTGGCCACAGCGTAGAGTTTCGACCAGTAGTGTCCAGATACCAGCTCAGACAACCGCCGGAAGTCCAAACTGTGCCGCGCATGCTCTTATCAACGCGCGCGACGTAGGCTTGCTGCGCTTCGGATCGCGGCTCAATGGCGGCAACGCCATTTCGACGCATGTAAACGAGGGCAGTCAAGACGTGCTCGATCTGCGCCTCCAACATGTAGACGACTGACGAGTGCCCCAGCCCTGTGTTGGGTCCGGGAATCAGGAAAAGGTTAGGGAAACCCGCTACTGTTGTACCCGCAAGCGCCTTTGGACTACCGGCCCAAACTTCGCTGAGAGTGCGTCCGTCTTTTCCGCGAACTCTGCCAGCGAACGGAAAGTCAGATACGTGGAAGCCAGTGCCGAAAATGATTGCATCGACGGCGCGCTCAACACCGTCGCTGCCGACCACGGAATGTTGCCGCACTTCGGCGATGCCGTCTGTAACCAACTCCACATTGAGTTGAGTGAGCGCCGGGAAGTAGTCGTTGGAAATTAAGATGCGCTTGCAACCCATAAGATAGTTAGGGTTAACTTCGCGCGCAACACAGGATCTGCCACCGAACGTTTTAGGTGGCGGCGGGCGAGGGGCTGGAGTAACTTCATGGCCCACGGGTGACGAAAGGCAAAGCCGACCACCTCGCGGAAGCTGTAGATACCCGCCCGCATCAGTAGCTGCACGACCGGAAAGCGCCGAAAGAGTTTGCGTTCCAACTGCGCAAAAGGCCGATCATGACGGCGTACAATCCACGGGGCCGTTCTCTGAAAGAGATAAAGCTTTTCAACCTGCGGTTGGATCGCCGGCACGAATTGAATCGCCGACGCGCCAGTGCCGATCACCGCAATCCGGCTTCTCTTGATCTCGAATTGGTGATCCCAACGCGAAGAGTGAAACATTTTGCCCTTAAAGGTTTCCAATCCGGGGAACTGCGGGTGCTTGGGTTCGCTAAACGAGCCCGCGGCAGAGATAAGAAAAGAAGCCATGAAGGTTCCCTTGGACGTCTCAATCCGCCAACGCTGCTGGTCGTTCTCCCATACTGCTTCTGTGACCATGTGTCCGAAGCGGATGTGCGGAAGCACGTCGTAATCTCTGGCGCACTTTCTTAAGTAGTCCCAAATTTCTGCTTGCGGAGAAAAGCTGTGGGTCCAATCCGGATTCGGCACGAAGGAAAGCGAGTAGAGATGCGATTGCACATCACAAGCGCAGCCGGGATAGGTATTATCGCGCCACACACCACCGACATCATCGGCGCGCTCAAAGATTATGAAGTCTTCAAAGCCTTCCTGCTTCAGCCGGATCGCAGTTCCTATCCCGCCGAAGCCGCTGCCTATGATTGCTATCTGCACGTTCTGCATCTTTACTGTTTCGTCGATCAGAAGCCACGCCGATTACTTAAGAACTCACGTGCCGGAACATCGCGAACGCTGGTGACACGGACTAGAAATATTAGAGAGACCAGGTCGCTCTGAACAAATATTGGCGTCGCGTGAAATCCTAACTCTTCGATGAGTTTCTTTGCTATTCACCTTGAACAGAGGACAAATATTCAATGAGCCTGCTCGCATCAAAAAAAGAAGCCCGCATTACGCGGGCCTCTTATATCAGGCAATCGAACTTTCGTCGTCTATCTCGAGAGGACTTAGTGTCCGGCGTTGGAAAGTTTTCCAATTAGAGTGAACAGCGGCAGGTACATAGCGACGACGATCGAGCCAATGGTGACGCCGAGGAATCCGATCAGAATCGGCTCCATAAGAGTCAGCAAGTTAGCAATAGCGGAGTCCACTTCCTGTTCATAGAAGTCAGCAATCTTACCGAGCATCGAATCAAGGGCGCCGGTTTGCTCGCCGATGCCGACCATCTGCGCCACCATGTTTGGGAAAACCTCGGTGGCTTTCAGCGGATCGACAAAGTTTTCGCCGCGCTCCACTCCGGTGCGCACGCTAATGATCGCTTCCTCGATAACGATGTTGCCTGCGGTGCGCGCCGTGATATCGAGCGATTGAAGAATCGGCACCCCAGAAGAGAGCAAAGTTGAGAGTGTGCGTGAGAAACGCGCTACGGCAATCTTCTGAAGAATCTTGCCGAATACTGGGAGCTTCAAGAGGATTCGGTCGATAACTTTCCGACCGCCAGGTGTCTTGTAATAGAAGCGGATGCCGACCACCGTCCCAATTATTGCAATGAGCACCGCCAAACCACCCCAGCCGGCGAGGAAATTACTTATGCCAACAACGATTCGTGTAGGTAGGGGCAGCTGTTCGCCCGGGCCGAGCAAACCAAGGAAGATGTTTTGAAACTGAGGAATTACCACGACCATGATTACCGCAACTGCGGCGATCGCCAGAACGATCACTGCCACTGGATAGATCAACGCGGAAATCACATCACGTTTTAACTTAACGATTTTTTCGATGAAGGTTGATAGACGCTGCAGGATCAAATCGAGGATACCGCCGGTTTCACCAGCTTCCACCATGTTGGAGTAAAGTTGATCAAACACGCGCGGGTGACGAGCCATAGCCGCCGATAGCGTTGAGCCTTCTTCGACGTCTTGTCTAACCTGGAGCAATATCTGCTGAAAGTATTTGTTCTCCTGTTGCTGCGCCAGGATCTCCAAACACTGGACTAAGGGCAGCCCCGCGTCGATCATCACTGAAAACTGTCGCGTGAATATCGAAAGATCCTTCGCTTTGACTTTCTTGCGGCCGCCAATCTTCGGAATCCCTATCTCGCGACCCTTTTCCTTCACTGAGGTAAGGGTGACTTGCTCGCGACGAAGGATCTGTCGCAAGGCATCGCGGTTATCGGCAACACGCTCGCCGACGACAATTTCGTTTAGCCGGTTGCGGCCTTTAAATACATAGGTAGGCATAGCTGTTTAGCTCCAGAGTCTGACTATTTGTTGACCGAAGGTCTGGTTCCGATTGGCCGGCCCTGGGCATAGGGACTCGGGTGTTGTTTGTTGCCGTTGTTAGTGTTGAGGCCGGATCCACGATCGATCAGTTCCTTCAGTTCATCGGTGTTCGAAGATCGCTGCATCGCCGTGTCAAGGGTGATCTGACGTTTGTGATAGAGCGTGGCCAACGCCTGATTGAAAGTCTGCATTCCATACTTGTCCTGGCCAGTTTGCATCATTGAATAAATCTGGTGGACCTTGTCCTCGCGAATCAGATTTCGGATAGCGCCGTTGGGTATCATGATTTCGAGCGCCATGGCCCGTCCGGTTTTCTCGGCACGCGGCAGTAGCGCCTGGCACATGATTCCTTCCAGCACCAGCGAAAGCTGGGCGCGAATTTGTGACTGTTGATCGGAAGGGAAGACGTCAATGATGCGGTTTATCGTCGACGCTGCGGAATTCGTGTGCAGAGTAGCGAGGGTAAGGTGGCCCGTTTCCGCGATGCGCAACGCTGATTCAATAGTTTCCAGATCGCGCATTTCGCCAACCAGCACCACATCTGGATCCTGGCGAAGGGCTGTACGTAAGGCTGCCGCAAACCCGTGAGTGTCCGCATTGACCTCTCTTTGGTTTACAAGGCAGCTCTTGTGATTATGCAAGAACTCAATCGGGTCTTCGATCGTCAGGATGTGCTCATGTCGATCACGATTGATCTTGTCGACCATTGCGGCAAGCGTGGTTGACTTACCGGAACCGGTTGGTCCGGTCACGAGAATCAGGCCGCGAGGTTTCTCACAGAGTTTCTTCACCACATCCGGGAGTCCAAGATCTTCGAATGCCTTGATCTCGTAGGGAATTGCGCGGAATACACATCCCACGGCTCCCCTTTGATTGAACAAGTTTGCGCGGAAGCGTGAAAGACCTTTCACGCCGAAAGAAAAATCGAGCTCGAGGTTTTCTTCGAAGCGGTGCTTCTGAGCGTCAGTGAGAACGGAATAAGCCAGTTGTTTGGTGTCGGCGGCTGTCATCAGGCGATAGCCTTCGAGTGGCCGCAGATGTCCATCGACCCGTACCTGTGGCGCTGAGCCAGTAGTTATGTGCAGATCGGAGCCGCCAAGTTCGGAGAGCTTCCGCAGCAGCTCCGAGAGGGACAGTTGGGTGGCGGTATCAGTTAGTGACATCGAAAAACGCTCCTGACGGGGAAAAAACCAAGTTCGAACGTTGGGGGCCTTTGTGAATACCTATTTGTTTGCTGGCTGAGTGCTGGTGTTGGCTTTTGCCGCGAGTGACGAGATGAACTTCTCGCCTTCAACTGTCAGTTTGTTCGAAAACTCTAACGGCGTGTTTAGAGTCAAGCTGTAGATCTTCCCATCGACCTCAGCGAAGTAGAAGTTCCAGGCCTTTTCAGGCGAACGACCATCACTGGGCGTTTGGGCGATCACGACGAATACACGCGCGCCGTTAACCTGACGCTCGTAATCGTTTATTACCCAGCCGCCGGCGTTGATCATCTTGTCGATGGCGATCCTTCTCAAATCCGAAAAGGAGACGCCGGACAGCATGGTGCGCTGTTCTCTTTGCGTCAGGAAAGCGGGGTTCGGACGACTCCGGGCGACGACCGCGAGAGTACCCTGGCCTGGTATGGTCGCACTGCCTTCAGTTCGAAACTTGAGTTCACCACCATTTACGAGCGTGGCGTTGTTCCAGCCCGCTGGTAGCTTGGGAAGCGACAGGGCTGCCTCGGGTACGGTTGAATTGACTAGCCCGGAGCCAAGCGGAGAACTACGGTGAGCAAGGGCAGCTGCGTGGCGCAGACGCAGGCGAGCGCGGTGACGTCGCCACCAGGCGCGCGAATGACGTCGATAGCGGCGCTGTTGTTGAGATGCGGAACCCTGAAGGCCATGTGCCGTAGAACTCGCGAAGGGCAGCATGACTACGAGTGAAACCAACATTAATACCGACAGAGTGAATGTGCGCAACATAGAATTCCTCTTTCCGTTAGGCCACCGTTTCGCGGACTACTTCCTCGAGAGTGGTTAATCCGGCGCGAATCTTGTGCAATCCGGATTCGCGTAGTGTGATCATGCCGTCTTCGATCGCTTTCTTTCTCAACTCGAGCGACGAGGCGCCGATCAGGATAAGTTCGCGGATGTCATCGTTGACTTCCATCACTTCGTAAAGGCCAATACGCCCTTTGTAACCAGTGTTGTTACAAGTGGAACAGCCCTTTCCTTTGTATGTCTTCAGCGCTCTGGCATCTTCGGCAGTAAAGCCGACTTCCATTAGCGCTTCGGGAGGCATGGGGGTCTCGCGCTTGCAGTCTTTACAGATGCGGCGGATGAGTCGCTGTGCTTGAATCAAATTCACGCTTGTAGCCACGAGAAAGGGTTCGATGCCCATGTTCATAAGGCGGGAAATTGTTGAGGGAGCATCGTTAGTGTGGAGGGTGGAAAGCACGAGGTGGCCGGTCAAGGCGGCCTTGATGGCAATCTCGGCGGTTTCGAAGTCTCGAATTTCGCCGACCAGAATAATATTGGGATCCTGGCGGAGAAAGGCGCGCAGGGCCGCAGCAAAATTCAAACCAATTTGTTCTTTCATCTGCACCTGGTTGATTCCCATTAGGTTGAACTCAACCGGGTCCTCAGCCGTCATAATGTTGGTTTGAACTGTGTTAAGAGACTGAAGTGCGGAGTAGAGAGTGTTTGTTTTTCCGCTTCCTGTCGGGCCAGTAACCAGAACCATCCCGTAAGGCCTTGAAATGTTTCGCTGAAACTTGACCAGCGACTCTGGTTCGAAACCAAGCTTCGTCATGTCGAGCATGAGGTTCTCTTTATCGAGCAGACGAAGCACAACCTTCTCGCCGAAGAGGGTCGGCAAGGTGGAAACTCGAAAGTCCAGCTCGCGGGATCGCGCGTCAACCTTGACCTTGATCTTGATTCGGCCGTCTTGTGGCAACCGCTTTTCGGAGATGTCGAGCTTGGACATGATTTTGACGCGTGAAATGAGGGCGTCGCGCATTTTGAGTGGCGGCCGCATCACGTCGTACAAAACACCGTCAATGCGGAAGCGAATGCGAAGTTCTTTTTCGTAAGGTTCAACGTGAATGTCTGAGGCTCCACGGCGAAGCGCATCAACCAATAGGACGTTTACCAGTCTAACGACCGGTGCGTCTTCGCTTATGCGCGAGAGCGTGGAAAGGTCAATCTCTTCGTTGTCTTCCAGTACTTCGACGTCTTCAGTACGGTCAACATCAAAGTCGATCGTATCCAAAGAAACCAGATCGGCGTGAGTGATTCCACCGTTGGCATTTTTGGCAACGGCTCCGTCGAAGACTACTTCTTCGGAACCCATCGCAGACAACTCAATCTCTTTAGAAGTACCGTAATACTTGGAGATTGCCTGTTGAATACTTGCCTCGGCGACTACTACGGGCTCGACGTTAAGCCCGGTCATGAACTTGACGTCGTCCATGGCAAAGACGTTGGTCGGATCTACCATCGCCAGCGTGAGACTGGCGCCAACTCGAGAGAGGGGGAGGACCGAATATTTTTGAGCCACTTCCTGAGGGATGAGGTGAAGAACCTGAGCATCAATCTGGAAGAGCTCCAGGTTGACGGAAGGAATGCCATATTGCCGCGAGAGCACGGCCGTTATCATGTCGTCGGAGACCAGTCCCAACTTGACAAGGTTGAACCCCAGCCGGCCGCCGTGCTCGCGTTGATAGTCGAGCGCTTCACGGAGATGTTGCGGGCTGATGAGATTCTCCCGAACGAGAATTTCGCCTAATTTGGCCGACATTTGTACCCCGGTGTTGAGATATCTAAGAGAAGATCCACGAGATGGGCCTGCGATTCGCGAGAAAAGATATGCAGACTGGAAAGTTAGGACACAGCGGAACGGTGGTTAACACCGTTGGGCAAGCATAGTACAAGTTGATCGTTCGCACTGTCAAGGCCAATTTCTGAGGAATTAGGGCGATGGACTGCGTGAGGCAGCAGCGAAGTGGGGGGACTTCTACGCTCGAGTTAAGTCAAATTGGCAAACGTCCCGTTGGTGTCAGAAGCCACGGGGTAAAAACCTAAAGGCCGCATCGGGTGCTTCCCAATGCGGCCCTTCTTGCTTGTTGCGGGACCCTTATGGCCGTCGCCGACGTACCGGGGTAGCCAGCTTCTCCGGCTTGACGTTTTCCTGGTCTTTCAAGGCGTCGAGGATGGCCTTCGCATCGGCCTTGAACGGGTCTGTATCGGGTGCCTTGGCGACAAATTGCGCCAAATAGTTTGCCGCCTCCTGATATTTTGCCTTGTCAGTATTGATGGCACCGATATTAAAAAGTGCCTGGCCGGAACGTAGCAAGGCGTCAAGGTCATCGGGGTTAGTCTCAAGGATCTTCCGGTATTCCACGAGCGCCTTGTCGAAGGCATTGGCATCGAACAGCATTTGGGCCATATCTTTTTGGGCTTTCGCCTTCTTAACCGGATCAGTCTCCACGGCAAGATATTCCTGGTACGCCGTCACGCCCAGATCGGTCTGGCTCTGGTCAACCTTAGTCACAAATAGGCGTGTCGCTTCGGCTCTCGACAAAAGTGCAAAATACAGATTCACCTTGGTACTGTTAGCCTCGGCCGGGTCGGTAGAAGCTGGGGTTGCCTTTAACATGGCAACAGCCTTGGCGCCTGACTCCTTAGCCGCAGTCCAATCTTTCTTTGCGGCATCCATACCCGAAGTCTTTGTCGCCTCATCGGCAGACTTCACCGCGGCATTATACCGATCCACAGCTCGGGAATTCAGTGCCATAGTTTTGTTGGTCAACAATGCCGGCGCGCCCGGATGATCGGGATCAGCTTGTAGCCCTTCATCAAAACGAGCGATCGCCTCGTCATAGTTTTTCGCCTTGAGAGCATCATTGCCAGCTTTGAATGAGCGGCCAATTATTTCATTTGACGACTTGGCCTTTTCGTTGCTCGCTGTGATTTCCGCATTCTTTTTTATGACCTCTTCGCGCTTAGCTCTGTCTTCAGCGCTCTCTTTGGCGCCGCCAGTGGCAGGACCCTTGTTGCCCAACAGCGTTTTTATTTCAGCGAGGGTTAGTTGCCGGCCGTCGCCCGGCGCCGTTAATTCGATTGGATAATCAATATCTCTTCCAACCTTTACACCAGGGTGATAGGAGGGCTGCGCGCCAGGAAGGCTAACCGAAATGATGTAATCACCAGCATAGAACAAACCAGCAAATACAAATTCGCCTTTCTTGTTAGTCTTTGCGCTGGACTTGCCGGACATATCAACCCGGAAAACGTCGACCACGGCATCAGCTGCCGGAACGACTGTACCGTCAGCTTGTTTCAAAGTAACGTGTCCGCGAAGTTCGCCGGTCTGTGCGGAGGCAACCACGCTGATTGATGCTATTAGCGCTGCGGTCGCCAGAAGCGGCATGAAATATCTACGAAACATCTAAGATTCCTCCAGGGATATTCACTGCAATGGTGACTTGGTAATACGAGAGAGCCAATAGGATGCTCCAGGCCCGTTGCTGGTTGTAACTTACTGTCGAGATCGACCTAACGTTAATAAGCAAACCGCTTGCTGTCAAGCAGATATGGAATTGGATCGGTGACACCTGCGGTACTAAAGGCCCTTAGTCTTAGAGCGCACGAGTCACAGTCGCCGCAGGCCTTGTCAGAATTCCGATAGCAGGACCAGGTAAGTTCAAAAGGCGACTTAAGTTTCTGCCCTAGTTTTACTATTTCCGACTTCTTTAGTGCTATTACGGGAGTCCTGATTTCTATGTGAGTTTCGGGCTTTGTGCCGAGGCTAATCACTTGCTGAAATGCCTCGTAAAACTCTGGCCGGCAATCTGGATATCCCGAAGAGTCTTCAGCGACAGCGCCGATGTAAATCGTTTGTGCTCCAATCACTTCGGCCCAACTGGTGGCAATAGACAGCAGGTGAGCATTGCGAAACGGCACATAACTCGTTGGTATGCCATGGCTGCCAAGAGCAGCTGAGGTGACCTCGATGTCATTGTCAGTTAATGACGAGCCGCCGATTTGCGCGAGGTGCTTGAGGGAAACAAGAAGGCGCTGTTTGACCTTGTAATGTTCGGCAAGCTCCTCGAAGGCGCGGCGCTCGCGCTGTTCGGTCCGCTGCCCATAAGACACGTGCAGGAAAGCCAATCCGTCTGCTTCTTCATTGGCCACTGCGGCGGTAACACAGGAATCCATGCCGCCCGACACTAAACAAACTGCGAGACTCAATCGAGCATCCACCGGATTGTCCGGAGCAGGAGACTCATAAGCTGACTCGTCATGCCCGCCCATTAAACGCCGTGTACCTCCGGCCCCCAGATGTACTTGTGAAGTTGCAACTGCATACGAACGTCGAGCCCGCTCGATGAAATCCACACCGCCATGTCTTTCAGATCCACTGCGCCCCAGGCAGGCGAAACCAGAACTGCCCTGGCGCGACGCTCCAGGTCATATCGTCCGATAACCTCCCGTGCGTATTTCCAGTCGTCCAGGTTCATGATTACAAATTTCACTTCATCCTTGTCAGCTCGCAAGCGGTCCAAATTGGACCAGTGGTTTCGTTCCGCTTCACCAGAAGCCGGGCATTTAACGTCGAGGATAATTTGGGCCCGGTGATCGAGCTCTTCGGTTGAAACAAATCCGCCCGTTTCAACTAACACTTCAAACCCTTCATCACACAACCGTTCGATCAAGGTAAACGCTTCGCGCTGCGCCAGTGGTTCGCCACCTGTTACTTCGACGAGCTTACATTTGAACGCGCGCACCTGGTTAATCACGTCGTCAACGGTAAAATGGTCGCCTCCGGTAAACGTATATTCGCTGTCGCACCAGACGCAGCGCATAGGACAACCTGTCAAACGCACAAAGGCACAGGGACGGCCGGCATGCGTCGATTCACCTTGAATCGAGTGAAATATTTCTGTGACTCTTAGCATTGATCCTGTTGACGTTTGCGTTTCAGTTCCGGAAGTTATTCCCGCGCGAGTTAGCGACCGAGCGCGCGAACCCTCGCTCACTTTCTGGATAGCCGAGCCTAGCCCACCGATCAAGGCGTGTCAAAGTTCTGATAAAGGTCGAGGCCAGCGGCAACTGGAACGCCTGCGACACATCCAAGCTTCCGCGGGCCGACACACGGCGAGCCCGACGTGATAGCATGAATAGCACAGGCGGTTTAATAGATTCCCCCGTGAGTCAAAGAATAGACCAAATCGGAAAACTGTTTGTCGAAGGCGCTGCCCGCCTGCTCGGGCGCGCTACGGACAATCACGGGTTAACGGCTGAAACGCTCATACCCCGCGTCAAGTCTGCCGTCGACAAATACATTTTACGAGGCGATCCGCAGGCTTCGGCTGAGGTCATTCAAGATTTCATCGACAAGCTCCAGGCTGACGATCTTTGTCTGATTCTCGCTTGTGAACAAGGGAACCAGAAGGCCTGGACGGATCTGGTTGAGCGCTTCTCCGCAACAGTTCGTTCAGCCGCTCGTTCAGCAAGTTCAAATGAAGATGGCGCGGACGATCTGGCGCAATCCATCTGGGCAGAACTGCATGGCCTGCGGGTTCGCGAGGACGGAAAGCCCGCTGGCAAACTTGCCTATTATTCAGGTCGCGGCTCGCTGGCCGGATGGCTTCGAGCGGTTGTTGCGCAACTCGCTATCGATCAACATCGCAAACAGTCCAGGTTGGTGCAGACGGAAGAAGACGCGGATTTTGATCGCATCATTCAGCAGGGTCAGGAAGAGACGAGCTGGTCTGGGCACGGGGCGTCTCCAAATCCCGAACTGCAGATTTCAGCCAAGCTTGCCGGCGCGCAGATGCAAAAAGCGCTGGCGGAATCCGTCAAACAGATGCAGGCGGAAGATAGGTTACTGGTAAAGCTTTACTACTTCGATGGTCTGCGTCTGCGGGAAGCAGGCGCTGTGCTCGGCGTACACGAAGCAACCGCGAGTCGCCGGCTGACCCGGATTCACACTGAGTTGCGGCAGCAAGTAGAGAAGCTCCTAATCGAGCAAGAGGGCTGGACTCAGTCGGAAACAGCACGGGCATTTTCTGAAGTGGCGCTAAATCTGGAAACGGACATCGAGCCCTTGCTGGCAACGGAACCGGTCTTAATGAAGAAAGAAAATGAAGTTGCAGGATGAAAGTAACATTAATGCCCAATCACTGATTCTTCAGGCGCAAGCAAGCACGCCTGGAAGCGTTCTTGAGAGGGTGCAGAATTAGCCAGATGAAACCAGCTAACAACAACGAGGTCGATCTCCTGTTACGAGCGCTTGCGCGCGAGCGCACTGGTGCCGCGTGGCGGAGCGGGTCGGACGGCGGAGACGCGGAGGGCATCTCTTCCGATCATCTCGACGCGGACGAGCTGAACTCTTACGCGGAAGGGCTGGCACCAGCTGCTGCTCGCGCACGATACATTGAGCATCTCGCAGAGTGTGCCGCATGTCGTGGCATCGTGGTGGGTTTAACTCAAGCTGCAGGCGTAGCCACTCGCCTTGAAGATCCAGCACAAACGCGCGGGGCAGGCTTTTGGAAAAGACTGAGTGAGTTCCTGTCGCCAAAAGTTTTGGGCTACGCGATTCCAGCCTTGGTATTAACGGCAGTTATTGGGATTGGTTTCATAGCGCTAAAGCAGCGACAAGGATCTCAATTCGTCGCGCAAAACGAGCGACGAAGTGAGACGCCGCCTGCAGCTCAACACCAGACTGATTCAGGGCTGTCATCTGCCGCTCAGCCGCAGCCGAGCGTTCAGAATGGAACACAATCAGGACGCATTGCCGAAGTGCCGAAGGAAAGAACCGCTCTCGAAGATGAGAAGCTTCAAGCCGGTCAAGGATCTGGAAAGTCCGACGCCAGTGTCGCGAAAATAGCGCCCTCAAAGGACGCTGGGCAAGCAGACGTGGGCTCGGTTGTCGAGTCGCGACCTTATGCACCGGAACCGAAAGCAGCGGAAGCGCCGCCACCAGCGCCCGTAATCAACCCTGAGAAATCCGCGGAGCTTGCAAAGGAACGTTCTGAAAAGCGCGAAGATCAGCCACGCGATCAGAACGAGGAGTTCCGGGTGCAAACGGATGATGTGCACGGGCCTAATCGCTCCCGAAGTAATACCGCGCAAGCTGCTACTCAGCGTGGCGCCGGGATCATGGCTGGACGTGGGCCAAGCGCGGATAAGAACAAGAAAGGCGCAGACGTTGAAACTCGCTCAGTAATGGGCAGACACTTCACACGAGAGGGCGATGCCTGGGTTGATACGGCTTACGAATATTCACAAGCCACGGTTCGAGTGGCACGCGGTTCGGATCAGTTTCGCGCGCTGGTCGCCGACGAGCCGGCGATTCGCACCATTGCCGCACAACTAAACGGCGTCGTCATTGTCGTCTGGAAGAATCGCGCCTACCGCATTCAGTAACGCAGGAAACAAACCGATCAGTCTTTTCGTAGGGGAGACTATGTTGCCGGTCAGGCTCTGGAAGGACCGTAAGGTCTGTCTTACCAGTCGGGCAGGTGGTAACATTACCCGAAGTCTTTTTAAGATCCTGACAGGCGTTCACCGGAGATGTTATGTATTGTCCATCCTGCGGCAACGAAATTTCAGTTGAAGTCAAGTATTGCAACCGTTGCGGAGCTAATCTCGCAACGGTCCCCGAAAGCTACCCGGCGCCGATAGTTAAACCAACCAGGCTGGGCCTGCCGGCGATAGTTCTTGGATTAACAATCACCATAGGAATTGGGATCATAATTAGCGGGGCAACCGAATTGGTGGAAAGGAACCTTAATGCCGTCGCTGTCGCCTGGATAGTCATCTTCAGTCTAGCCACCTTGTTTGGTTGCACCGCGCTCATGCTGCGCTTCTGGTTAAAGATCGTCGCCATGAATCGAGAGGTCTATCAGCCGCCGAATCAGATCCGACCTCCGACGCAAACGCCCGCGCAAATGCCACCGCCGCGGCAGCAGTTTCAGCCGCGTCTTGAACCAGTGCCCAGCGTGACCGAACACACCACACGAACCTTCAGTCCGGCTTATAGAGAAGGTTCCGATCCCGGCGCGCGCTAGCGGCTAACAAGCTAAGATCTGAACCGCCGGTAAACTGAAGCCGATGACTCTAAAGCCAAGCTCGTTCAGCACACTCTTAACCGCATCGCTCATGGTCCTGATACTCGCTCTGTTGCTTTTGGTCGTTTCAGCAACTGCACAAACACGTGAGGCTCGCAGAACGCCGTCAGCAACGTCTGCCAGACAACCGCAGATCGCGCGAATCGTGCAAGAAATCGACGCGCGTAACATTGAAAAAACAATTCGCAAACTCGTCTCCTTCGGTACTCGCAACACGCTTTCGACCCAATCCGATCCGAACCGCGGCATTGGCGCAGCACGCGATTGGCTGTTCACCGAATTCTCAAAAGTCGCAGAACAATCCGGCGGTCGCATGACGGTTGAGAAGCAAACCTTCGAACAACCTAAAGCAGCGCGTGTTCTCGAGCCGACAATGATCACAAACATTGTGGCAACGCTGAAGGGAACGCAGTCTGAATCCGCTGGGCGCACTTACCTTGTCAGTGGCCATTACGACTCGATGTGCACCAGCCCGACAAACGCCACTTGCGATGCACCGGGCGCAAACGACGACGCTTCAGGCACCGCCGCGGTTCTGGAAATGGCGCGCGTGATGGCGAAATACAAATTCGACGCGACTATTATTTTCATGGCGGTCGCCGGAGAAGAGCAGGGGTTGCTTGGTTCAACCTATGCGGCTGAACAGGCCAAGCAAAAAGGCGTGGACGTCGAAGCGATGTTCACTAACGACATCATCGGAAGTTCGCTGGGCGGCAACGGAGTTCGCGATGCCCATACCGTCCGCGTGTTTTCGGAAGGGGTACCGTCAAGCGAGAAGCCGGAAGAAGCCACCGTGCGTCGCGGTGTCGGTGGTGAAAACGATTCAGCCCCGCGGCAGTTAGCTCGCTTTATCAAGGAAACAGGAGAGCGTTACGTCCCGGCCATGCGGGTGATGATGGTTTACCGTCGCGATCGTTACCTGCGGGGCGGCGATCATATTCCGTTTCTTGAACGCGGCTTTCCGGCTGTTCGGTTTACCGAGCCGAATGAAGACTATCGTCATCAGCACCAGAACGTTCGTATTGAAAATGAGGTGCAGTATGGCGACCTGCCGCAATTTGATGATTTCAACTATATCGCCAATATTGCTCGCGTAAACGCCGCTTCTTTAGCAGCGCTGGCGCTAGCACCCGCGCGGCCGAAAAACGTCGGCCTGCTTACGACGCGGCTTACCAACGACACTGATTTGAAGTGGGACACCAATAAAGAACCTGATCTCGCCGGTTACGAAATAGTTTGGCGCGACACTACTTCCCCGGTTTGGACTAATGCCCGCGCAGTTGGAAATGTAACGAGCTTCACCGTGAAGGGCATGTCGAAAGATAATTACTTCTTCGGTGTTCGCGCGGTGGACAAACAAGGGAATAGATCTCCCGCCAGCTTTCCGCGTCCGCTGCGGTAAAATTCATAGCATACTACGAGCAACCTCCTGCTGGGACCGCGGGCGTCTCGCCCGCTGAACGCCACGCAGGCGCGTAGTTTCACGGAACCAGCCTTCCAGTCCATTTTTCGCGCTTCGCGCTCATTTGCGGGCGGGCCGCCCGCGGTCCCAGCAAGTCACTTGATGTTTTGATCCCTTTCTTCAAACCTTCTTGCCCATGCGCGCGTCTAAAACGTTGCTGGGATGAAGCTCTGTTTGACTAAGGTCTAAACTCTACAAAACCGGGACGTTTAATATGAGAAGTACAAATAATGGCCTGTTCGCTCGTCGCAATGGAATCGCAATCCGCGTAATAACGTTTGTCAGTACCTCAGCTCTGCTTTTCAGTACGCTCATGCCGGGTGTGAGTGCCCAGCAAAAGGCCACGCAGAGCAGGGCCCTTAACGATGAGCAGCGAATACTCCACGTCCTGAACCGTCTCGGCTTTGGCGCCAGACCTGGAGACGTCGCACGCGTCAAGGCGATTGGCCTCGACAACTACATCAACCAGCAACTAAATCCGCAGAAGGTTAGTGACACAGTTGCCGATGCGAAGATCAGCGATCTATCGACGCTCGATATGACGACGGCCCAACTCTACGAGAAGTTTCCGCAGCCCGGTCAACTGATAAAGCAGATGGAACGCCGCGGTGAGTTGCCGGCAGAGCTTGCTGCGGCTCGAGACAACCGGGTGAAGGCGGGTGCTGAGCCAGCGACGAATCAGCCGCCCGCGGGCGAAGCGATGGAAATGCCGGCCAACAACGGCGAAGCGAAGAAGGATGCCGACACGTCAAACGAAAATCCTAACCCGCGCGACAGTCCAAAATATCGTCAGGCCCTGCGCGAGTATTACCAACAGCACGGCCTGCAACTACCGCAACGCATCTCGGCTGAGCTGCAAGCGTCTCGCATTCTGCGCGCGGTCTACAGCGAGCGGCAGCTGCAGGAAGTGATGGTGGACTTTTGGACCAACCACTTCAATGTCTTTGCGGGCAAGGGAGCTGATCGCTGGCTTCTCACCGCTTATGATCGCGATACGATTCGTCCCAACACGATGGGCAAGTTTTCAGATCTCTTGCTGGCCACTGCGCAAAGTCCGGCCATGCTTTTCTACTTGGACAACTTCCAAAGCGTTAGTCCCGATAGTCCTAAGGCGCAAACAGGTCCAGGCCCGGGCCAGCACTTACGGAACCAGCAACGTGGTGGACTCCTCGGCGGCTTGATGCAGCGCAATCCCGAGGAGGGAACACCGCAGCGACCGGCGAACACGCAACGGCAGCGGCGCGGCATTAATGAAAATTACGCTCGCGAGCTGATGGAATTGCACACCCTGGGTGTTGACGGCGGCTATACGCAGAAGGATGTCCAGGAAGTCGCACGCTGTTTTACTGGCTGGACGATCTTCGCTCCGCGTGGCGCCGGCGCTGCGACCCAGGCAATGCTAAACGGACCTCGGGCTGATATGTTGCGCGAGAACGCGGGAAAGTTTTTCTTCAACCCGCGCACGCATGACGATGGCGAAAAAATTGTTTTGGGCCACAAGATCCCGGCGGGTGGCGGAATCAAAGATGGGCTGACGGTGCTTGATATTCTTGCGCATAGTCAGGCGACGGCGAAGTTTGTTGCTACCAAGCTGGTGCGCCATTTTGTTTCCGATAGTCCACCGCCAGGTCTGGTAGATCGCGTGGCCGCGACTTTCACGAAGACCGATGGCGACATCCGTGAGGTGCTGCGCGCGATCTTCTTTTCGCCGGAGTTCAATTCGGCTGACGCCTATCGAGCCAAGATAAAGCGGCCTTTCGAGTTAACCATCAGCGCGATCAGGACGTTGGGCGGCGAAACAACCGGCGGCCCACCATTGCATCAATGGATCGCCCGCATGGGTGAACCGCTCTACGGATTTCAGACGCCTAATGGTTATTCCGATCAGGCGGAAAGCTGGGTGAACACCGGTGGCCTTCTGGAGCGCTTCAACTTTGGACTGACGCTCGCTAGCAATCGCATTCCGGGAACTCGCGTCGATCTCAAACAGTTTGTTTCAAGTGGGGATGGCCGGTCGCTCAACAAAGATCAGATCATGGATCGGTTTCTGGATTTGATCGTTGCCGGAGACATCACTCCGAAAACCAAAGCAGCGCTCTTGAAACAACTCGATGAACAAGCCACGCTGATTGTCCCTGCCATAAGCTCGGAGACGTCGAGATCGAACGACGGAATGGCGAATGAATCGAACTCGTCGATGGATAGGGAGCCTCCGTTCAGACAGCGAGGGCAACGCCAGCAGTTGGCCCGTGCGGATGCCAACATTAGTGATCCGATGACGAAGATTGTGGGATTGATACTGGGCTCACCGGAGTTTCAAAGACAGTAGTTATAGTTTCGGGTTTCTAGTTTCGAGTTATGAAACCGCCACTCGGAAACTCGAAATTCGAAACTCGGAAATTGAGGTAATACGAACATGAATCGCAGATTTTTTATTAAATCCGGAGGCGTGGCACTGGCCAGTTTTGGCTTGATGAATACAGCGCCGTCATTTCTGCAGCGCGTGGTGCTCGGTCAAACTCGTGAGCGTTTAACTGGTGGCCGGCGCAAAACGCTGATCGCAATTTTCCAGCGTGGAGCGGTGGACGGCCTAAACATGGTGGTGCCTCACGGCGAGAGTGTTTATTACGATTTGCGTCCAGCCATCGCGGTCGCGAAACCGCAGGCTGGGAATTCTGAAACCGTGATTAATCTTGACGGGTTTTTTGGAGTTCATCCCTCGCTCGCGCCGTTTAAGCCGCTGTGGGACTCGAAGCGTCTGGCGATCGTTCACGCGGCAGGTTCGCCCGACAACACGCGTTCCCATTTCGACGCGCAGGATTACATGGAATCAGCAACGCCGGGGTTGAAGGCGACAACCGACGGGTGGCTCAATCGCTATTTGCAAAGTAAACCCGATCCGGATCGCAGTCTTTTCCGCGCCGTCTCGATGACGCAACTGACGCCGCGAGCAATGCAGGGAAAAGCGCCGACGTTGGCGATATCGAACCTGGCGGATTTCACGATTCGCGCCGGGAAGAGTTCGGCAAGTGTTCAGGACGGCTTTGAAGCGATTTACGATCAGACAGTGAATGATGTCCTGGGAGGAACCGGTAAAGAAACTTTTGAGGCGGTTAACTACCTGAAGAAGGTTAATCCCGTGCAGTACAAGCCGGAGAACGGTGCGCAATACCCGCGCACGCCGTTTGGTAATGCATTGTTACAGATCGCGCAGTTGATCAAAGCGGGCGTTGGTTTGGAAGTAGCCTTCACCGACACGCCTGGTCTGAACTGGGATACCCACTTCAACGAAGGAAACGGACGTGGTCAGCTTGGCAACTTGCTGCAACAGTTTAGCAACTCCATCGCGGCCCTCTATTTGGATCTCGGGCAGCGGATGGACGATGTTGTGATTTTGACGATGTCGGAGTTCGGTCGCACCGCCAGGGAAAACGGCAGTCGCGGCACCGACCATGGTCATGCGAACGCGATGTTTGTGCTCGGCAACGACGTACGTGGCGGCAAGGTCTACGGGCAGTGGCCCGGACTCCGGAGCGATCAGTTATACGAGGGACGCGATTTGGCGCTAACTACCGATTTCCGCGACGTCTTCGGAGAGATCGCCAGCAGGCATTTAGGAACGTCGAACCTGCAAAGCGTATTTCCCGGGTACGCTTCGACGCCAACGAAGTTCAAAGGGTTCCTGGCATAGTGAATAGTGAAAAGTGAGAAGCGGATTCAAAGTTGCCGTTGCGACAGTCCGGTATCTGCTGATGCACATCAGCCCGAAGGGCTGACAGATAGTAGCCGGTGGTTGAAGCGAAGCGAAAACCACCGGAACAAATCAGAAAAAGTAGCACCCTGAAAGAGTCTGTCGGAATAAACTCAAATCTCTGTGCAGCCTCCATCCGATAAGGACGCCATATACACGTGCAAAGGCTCCATATACGTGTGCAAAGACGCCAAATACACGTGCAAAGACGCCATATACGTGTGCAAAGACGTCATATACGGGCGCAAAGACGCCAAATACACGTGCAAAGACTCCATATACACGTGCAAAGACGTCATATACGGGCGCAAAGACGCCAAATACACGTGCAAAGACTCCATATACACGTGCAAAACCTCCAAATACGAGTGCAAAACCTCCAAATACACCGCGCAACAAACCGGCCTTCAACCTCAAATAGGGCAAAATGCTGAACAAATATGGCAATTTCCCCTATCCGGTAGTCGGGGTGCGATGTTCCGCCTGCCTCAACCGGTGGTCTTCGCTTCGCTACGACCACCGGCTACTATCTCTCAACCCCGCGGGTTGCACTGTCTTCCTACCACCGCAGCCTGCCAAAGCGATTAATGAAATAAAGCATAACAACCGCGATCAGCGAAACAATCACCGCCAGGGTGAGTGCTTCGTTGTCTCGACCTGCCTGGACCGCGTCGTAGATTGCAACTGAAGCGGTTTGCGTGCGGCCGGGGATGTTACCGGCAATCATGATCGTGACCCCGAAGTCACCGAGTGCGCGCGCGAAGGCGAGCGCAGTCGCAGCGAGCACGCCGCGCGAAGCGAGCGGCAAAGTAACCCGAAAAAAGATCATTCGACCACCAAGCCCCAGAGTGCGGGCTGCAGCCTCAAGTTCTGTGTCGACACCTTCAAATGCAGCGCGAAGGCTTTTGGTTACCAGCGGTAACGCGTGAATCGTTGCCGCAATGATCGCAGCTCCGACAGTGAACGTAAGACGAATACCCAGGCGGTGATATAAAAACCCGCCGAACGAAGAGCGGGTGCCGAGTAAAACCAGCAGGTAGTAACCCAATACGGTCGGCGGCAACACCAGCGGCAGCGTGATCAAAGAGTCGATCAAGTGACGGCCGGGGAAGCGCTTGCGGGCCAACAGCCACGCCAGTGCCGAGCCGGCCACCAGCGCAATCAGCGTCGCAGCACTCGCGACCGCGAATGACAACTTGATGGGGAACCAATCGATGTTGCCGGGGAAATACATTCAACTATTTTCGATCCGCGATGACGGCAATAATCCGCAGGGGCCCGCCGCTGCCACCTTTAATCTTCATCGGCAGTGCTATCAGCGAGAACCCTTTGTTGGGTAACTTGTCCAGGTTGGCGACGTTTTCGAAGGCCGGAATGTCTTTAGCAAACAGAGTGCGATGGCTTTCAAAAAGTTTTGATTGCCCGTAATCAATGCTGGCGGTGTCGAGACCGATGGCTTTGATTTTCCTGTTCTGGGTCAACCAGCGCGCCGCATCAGGATGTAAGCCGGGAAAGTGAAGCTTTGCGACCGCGGCAGCGCCACGCTCGTCGGTGCCGAGGTATCTTTTTCGGTCAGGATAAAACTTTCCGAATCCAGTACGCAGCAACACGATAGCTCCCGCCGCTATCATCCCATGCCGCTGTTCCCAGTTCTTAAAATCGCTTTCGGTGATGAGATAATCCGGATTCTTCTCGCACTGCTTAGTTACGTCGACTACGATGCCCGGTCCTATGAGTTGTTCGAGCGGAATTTGATCTGCTGAGTTTCGCCCTTTCGCAAAGTGGACGGGAGCATCGATATGGGTGCCACCGTGCTCAGCCGCTGAATACCGGTAAGCCGAATAGTAGTAGCCTTGCTCGGTAGTACCCTCGAAATCTTTTTCGAGTTGAAAGGTTTCAGCCGTGGGCCAATACACTGTGGAGGAATCGAATGAGTAGGATAGGTCTATGATCGTGCCCGAGGGAAAACCGGCGGTACGACTCTGAGCGCTAACCACACTGGTGGCGAGCCCGGTAAGCAAGGCAAGTGAAAGCAGAAGGCCGAACCGTTTCATCGCGAATCCTCCTCGTAGTTAAGCGTCGTGTCGTGCGTTTGCAGTGGGCATGTTAACGCAGAGCGACGGTTTGTCAGAACCGGAAGCGGAAGTGACTGCAGTTCAGATTCGGTAAAACCCGCTTGCGGTTGGGACTGTGGCAGTCTGGTTAACACGTCGGCTTGCGGTTACAATCCCGCTGCTTTCTTAACGCCCTTCTCGTCATGATTCCACTCCAAAGGTTAAGCCATGATTGATTTCAGCATCCCGCCCGAACTCGAAGCTGTGCGCCAAAGCACCACCGCCTTCATGGAAGAGTTTGTTTATCCGAACGAAGACAAGCTGGTTGAAGACGAAGGCCTGCCGGTTGATCTCGAAGCCGAGTTGCAGGAACGGGTGAAGGCTCAGGGTCTTTGGGCCCCAAATCTGCCAACGGAGTGGGGCGGTATGGGGATTGGTTACATCGGCCAGGCCCTCATGAATGAAATTGTCGGCAGATCGGTTTTTGCTCCACGTCTTTTCGGAAATGCTGCGCCTGATGCCGGCAACGCTGAGTTGTTACTGATCGCGGCTACCGATGAACAGAAAGAAAAATATCTGCGCCCACTGGCCGCCGGCAGCGTGCGTTCCTGTTTCGCGATGACGGAGCCGGAAGTTGCCGGTTCTGATCCGACTGGACTGCAAACCACGGCGGTGCGCGACGGCGACGAATGGGTCATTAACGGGCACAAGTGGTTCATAAGCGGAGCGATCGGTTCGGCTTTCGCAATCGTAATGGCCGTCACTGACACGAACGCGGCGTCGCACGCGCGCGCCAGCATGATCCTGGTGCCAACAAACACTGCAGGCTTTAACATCGTGCGTGCTGTGCCGGTGATGGGCTCCGGCGGCGTTGGCGGCCACTGCGAGATTCGTTTCGAAGACTGTCGCGTGCCCGCGGGAAATCTGCTCGGTGAGTTGGGCGCCGGATTTAAGCTGGCGCAGGCTCGACTCGGTCCGGGCAGGATTCAGCATTGCATGCGTTGGATTGGCGCAGCGCAGCGTAGTTTTGAAATGATGTGCGCCTATGCGCTCAAGCGACAATCCTTTGGCGAGTCACTGGCAAAGAAACAGACAGTGCAAAACTGGATTGCCGACTCGGCAGCCGAGATCAACGCCGCTCGCCTGATGACGTTGAACGCTGCCTGGAAACTGGATCGCGGCGACGACGCGCGCATAGAGATTTCGCTAATCAAATTTTTCGGCGCGCGCGTGCTGCATGACGTGATCGATCGCGCTATTCAAGTGCACGGTGCCTTGGGATATTCCAAAGATACACCGCTCGAGATGTTCTACCGCGACGCGCGGGCCGCGAGAATTTATGATGGACCCGATGAAGTTCACCGGCAGGTAGTAGCGCAACGGATACTCAAGTTATTTGCTGGGACCGCGGGCGTCCCGCCCGCTTAGATGCGATACAAAAATGCTCGCGCTAAGGCGCTCGTAGCGGGCGGGACGCCCGCGGTCCCAGGGAAGAGCTTGACTGAATTAATCGCTAAATGATCTCAAGTGACGACAATGCATCGGTAAGGGCTGGTGAAGAGTTGGACCTTGTTCGCCTCGACAGTTATCTGCGCGAACAATTGGATGTTGATCCGGCAGCTGCGATCGAACTCAAGCAATTCCCGGGCGGGCATTCGAACCTTACTTATTTAATCCGCTACGATAATCGCGAGTTTGTTCTGCGGCGCCCGCCGATGGGACCGGTAGCGCCGACGGCGCACGACATGCCGCGTGAATACAAGTCGCTTTCCGTGATCAATCCGCACTTTCCCCTTGCTCCTAAGCCGGTCGTCCTTTGCAAAGACACTTCGATTATCGGCGTGCCCTTTTATCTGATGGAGAGACGTCGCGGCCTGATCGTGAGATTCAAGGTGCCGGAAGAAATTGGTGAGAATCTCGTTCTGCGCCTGCGGCTGAGTGAAAGCGTGGTTGACACCCTGGTCGCGCTCCACGCAGTTGATATTCAGTCAACCGGGATTGTCCAAATAGGGAAGCCGGCCGGGTTCGTCACTCGCCAGGTGCGTGGATGGGCCGATCGCTGGCAACGATCCAAAACCGGCGAACTGCCGGAGATGGATCGGGTCATCAATTGGCTCGTGGATCGAATCCCCGCAGAAAGCGATGTCGCTGCCACGATTGTTCATAACGATTTCAAGCTCGACAACATCATGCTCGATGTCGAGGATCCTTCTCGGGTTGTGGCTGTGCTGGATTGGGAGATGTGCACCGTCGGGGATCCATTGGTAGACGTCGGTCTTTTCCTTAGTTACTGGACAATGAAAGGCACTGAAGGCGAGGCAGACAGGAACAGTTCGCTGCGTGCGGTTACTAATGGCGCCGGCTGGATGACACGGGAAGAGATCATCACGCGGTATGAAGCTGGGACAGGTCGCGATCTGTCTCGCATCGTCTTCTACGAAACCTTCGCGCGATTCAAAGTTGCGGTGGTAATTCAGCAGATCTACTTTCGTTACCTGCGGGGCCAGACGCAGGATGAGCGCTTTCGCAACTTTGATGTTCTGGTGCGTGAACTTATTGGAGAAGCACTCGAGTTGGCGGAGCAATCAAGGATCTAACAAATGATCGAAGAGCGGGGGCAAGCCCGCCTTCCTGACCTGAGAGATCCTCATCTGGCCCGACACCTAGTGCATTGAGAGCCTTCTCATACGGTTTACCACTCAAGAACGATCAGCTCGAGGTCAGGAAGGCGGGCTTGCCCCCGCTTTGAATTTGAAAAGCATGGCCTTTGTTCCAAAGATTCTTCGCTTTGAATCGCTGCCTTCGACAAACGTCGAAGCCGCGCGGCAAGCCATCGACGGCGCCGCGGAAGGCCTTTGCATTGTTGCGCGCGAACAGACGGCTGGGCGCGGCCGCCTTCAACGCGAGTGGATTTCGCCAAAAGATTCAGGGCTATATTTCAGCATTGTTTTTCGTCCACAGTTTGAACAGCACGCCTGGTCGTTGCTTACCCTGATGGCTGCAGTTGCGGTGAACGACGCTTTGCGGGAAGCTTGTTCTCTCGAGACGGATATAAAGTGGCCCAACGACGTTCTCGCTAACGAAAGGAAACTTTGCGGCATATTGGCGGAAACTGTTGAAACGCCTCTGGGTCGTGCCGTTGTCGTGGGCATCGGCATAAATCTGACAAAGCATTCATTTCCCGAAGAGCTCGAGCTGATAGCAACATCAGTAGAAATCGCCACCGGTCGCAGTCACAAGTTGGAAACTCTTCTTGGATCTCTGATCGTTGCCTTAGACAAACACTACGCTGTGTTAAGGGCTGATGGTCGGGAAAGAACCATTCGCGACTGGTCTGCGCGTTCGTCGTATGCTGAAGGTAGACTTGTTCAAGTGGTTGAGAGCAATACAACGCTGTTGGGAACAACACGCGGACTTGAACGCGATGGTGCGTTGCGTGTAGAAACGCCTACAGGCATCAGAATTGTCCATGCCGGCGACGTAACCAACGTACGGCCAAACCAGGAACTCTCATGATTCCGAGCAAACGGATTCTTCTGACCACTTTTGGTTCGTATGGCGATATTCATCCCTATCTGGCGATCGCAGCGGAATTGAGTTCGCGTGGGCATCGTCCGGTGATCGCAACCAGCGACCTATATCGCGAGAAGTTGGTGGCGGGAGGGTTTGACTTTGTGCCGGTGCGACCAAACATTCCACCGCCGCAGGAACAGGATCCTGAGATGATGGCAAAGGTCATGAATCCGAAGTCCGGCGCAGGCTTTCTTCTTAACGAGATGCTATTTCCTCACTTGCGCGACGGCTACGAAGATTTGTTAAGTGCCGTCGCCGGCGCGGACCTGTTATTGACGCATCCGATTTCTTTCGCGGGCCCACTGGTTGCTCAGAAGACAGGCCTGCCCTGGGTCTCCAGTGTACTGGCTCCAGTATCTTTTATGTCGGCTTATGATCCGCCTTTGCCGCCCTTCTGGCCCTGGATACGGCACGTGCAGTTACTCGGCCCTCGTTTCGTCGCCGCGTTTTTCAAGCAGGTCAAAAAATATTACAGGAACAAAGGCTACGATGAGTTTCGCGAAGAGCTCGGGTTACCTGATCGTGGCAGCCCGGTTTTTGAAGGTCAGCATTCACCGACGCTCATACTGGCGTTGTTTTCCGGATTGTTTGCGCAACCCCAACCTGATTGGCCGCCGCAAGCCCGAGTGACGGGTTTCGCCTTTTACGATGGCCGGAATGAGCTTGCGATGCCGCCGGAGTTAATCAGGTTTCTCGACGACGGCCCGCCGCCAATTGTTTTCACACTTGGTTCCTCGGCTGTATGGGTGGCGCGCGACTTCTACCATGAAAGTATAGCTGCGGCAAAACTGTTGGCCCGACGCGCGGTGTTATTGATCGGCGATGAACGGAACCGACTTGAAGGATCCCTGCCGCCCGAAATCATTGCCGTGAACTATGCGCCCTTCGAGGCCCTCCTGCCGAGTGCCTGCGCAATGGTGCATCACGGAGGAGTCGGCACTACTTCGAACGGTTTGCGCGCGGGTATTCCGACGTTGATTGTGCCGTTTGCATTTGATCAGCCCGATAATGCGGCGCACGCCGCTCGCCTTGGCTGTAGCCGCACCTTGCCGCGCGAAAAATACTACGCGGCCCGCGTGGCGAAAGAACTCGACATTCTGCTGACAAAGCCCGAACATACCAGCAAAGCGCGCGAAATGGGCAGACTCCTACGAATGGAAAATGGCGCGGCGGTTGCTGCCGATCTTATTGAACAAGTCTTACAAGCCGAGGATGGTGTGATGGTCGCAGGGCTAGAGGAACCCGTTTATGCTGCTTGTGATTGATGCCGGGAATACAAATACGTCGCTCGGTGTTTTCAGCGCCGCCGAACTCGTTGCCCACTGGCGGCTGACCACGGCGCGATCGCGAACAGTGGACGAGTATGGCGTTCATGCTCGAAATCTGTTTGAGCTGGCCGGTATCGATTTCAAAGCCATTACCGCCATTGCGATCGCCTCCGTTGTGCCGCCGCTGAACTACACTTTGAAGACCATGGCGGAGACGTATTTTCATCTGACGCCACTTTTCATAGATCACACCACAGATGCCGGACTAAACATACTCTATGAGCCGGCCTCCGATGTCGGGGCTGACAGGATTGTTGATGCCGTTGCCGCAGTTGAGAAATATGGAGCTCCCTGCATCGTCGTTGACTTCGGAACCGCCACCACCTTCAATGCGATCAATGAACAGGGCGAATACGTCGGCGGTGTAATTACTCCGGGCATCATGATTTCAACCGATGCACTGTTTGAGCGTACTGCAAAACTGCCGCGCGTAGACATTCGCCGGCCACAAACAGTTATTGGCTCATCTACTATTACGGCGATGCAGTCCGGGCTTTATCATGGTTACGTAGGATTGGTAGACGGCGTGCTGCGAAAGATGATTGAAGAGATAGGCGGAGCGCGAGCACCGCGGGTGATTGCCACGGGCGGTTTAGCGCCGCTGATTGCCACCGGCTCTGAATTCATCGAACTGGTCGACGAAACGCTCACGCTCGAGGGTCTGAGACTCATTTATGAACGAATTCAAGCCAAAAGTCCAAAGTCCAAAGTCCAAAGTCCAAAGTCGCAGACTTGATCCTGGATCATTTCTTCTGGACGTTTGTTACACATTGAACCCACTTTGAGCCCTCCAGATTTTGATCTTCGACTTTGGACTTTGGACCCTGGACTTTGGACGGATCGTTGAACCACTTCAACTACTTTACTGAAATCGAAGACGCGTTTATTCGTCGTCGTGCCAGGCATCTGTTGCTTAGTCCGATGGATTGGGCGCTGATTGAGAGTTGGAAAGAGATGAGCGTGCCGTTGCACGTGGTCTTGCGCGGCATTGAAAAGGCTTTTGATTCGTGGGAATCCAAGCCCCGCAAGCGGACGATTAAGAGCCTGCTCTACTGTCAGGAAGAGGTAGAAGCGCAATTTGCGGAATGGCGCGAGGCGCGCGTTGGCGCTGCTGATGAGGTGGCTGGGCCGGCAAAAAGCGGCGCACCGGAGAACACGGACGCGGTACCTTTTTCCAAAACTGCGATCCTCGAACATCTGCAACGCGGTCGAACAAGTCTGTTGAAAATCTGCTCGGCGCGAAAGAGTACCAGCGCCGATGACTTCACAGAGACACTGGAAAGGGCTGCAGGTTTGCTTGCGGAAGTTGTGAAAGACTTCGCCGCGAGCGCTGCTCCCGACGCGCAGAAACTGGAGCAGTCGCTTTCGGGCCTGGAGCGAATGATAAGCGATGCGCTTCGCGCCGTTGCAGGCTCCGAACAAATCGCTAAAATCGAAGACGAAGTGAAAGAACAGTTACGGCCCTATCGCAAACACATGGAGCCGGCTGCTTACCAACAGACGTTTGCAAACCTTCTGCTGAAGCGACTCCGCGAGCAGTTTGGTATTCCGCGTCTCAGTTTGTTCTATCTCTAATCACCCCCGAAGGAGATTTCGCCCATGGCTGAAATGACCATCAGACGCTTTAATGTTTTTTCCGTCGCTAAGATTCAGGGATTCCTGGGTTTCGTAATCGGATTGCTGATCGGAGTTATCTACGGACTCATCGTCATGATCTTCGGCGCGGCCATCTCGAGCCTGGCGCCGCGGGGAGACAGCCAGGCCATGAGCGGAGTGGGCGCCATCGTTATCGGATTGATAATAATGATCGCTGTCCCGATTTTCTACGGCATCCTCGGGTTTATCGGTGGCATCATCGGCGCGTTGGTTTACAACCTTGCTGCCGGGGTCGTCGGCGGCCTGACGTTTGAACTCGAAGGAGTAGCTCCAGCTTACGCGCCTCCGCCGCCGCAGCAATGGCCCGCCGCGTAAGAAATATTTGGCCTGGCTTAACGCGGATGCGTCGCACGGATCTGAAAACCAAAACAGTGATCAGGGACAGTCACCGGCGCGCTTCTGATCTGTGAAGCTTGGCGGTGATCTGCCGAACGGTCCGCACGATAATGACAAACGAAGAAGAGAAAACTTTCGAAGTGGAGATTGAGCGGTTGTTGCCCGGCGGCGTCGGTCTGGCGCACGCCGATGGTCTGACGCTGTTTGTCTCGCTTGCCGCTCCGGGGGATAGGCTGCGAATTAAGGTCGACCGAGTCCAGGGAAAAGTAGGCTTCGCTTCGATTATTGAGATTCTAAAACCCTCTGCCTTCCGGATTGAGCCGCCTTGTCCTTACTTCGGACGCTGCGGCGGCTGCGACTTCCAACAGTTGACTTACGAAGCGCAACTGCAGGCGAAAGTTGAAATGATTCGTGACTGCTTGCACCGTATCGCGAACCTTGAAGCGCCGGGAGAGATTCACATAACGCCATCGGCAAACCCGTGGCGCTACCGCGCCCGCGCCAGCTGGCAGGTTGAAGCCAAAGAAAAACTTCTCGGATATTTTGAACGAGGATCGAACCGAGTTTGCGACGTGGAGTATTGTGCCGTGCTTGCTCCGCAGTTGGAGGAAACACTTGAGCAGGTCCGGAAAGAATTGGCGACGAGGGACGTTCGGCAGCTGCGGCACGTTGACGTTGTTGTAGGTGATGAAGGCGTTTCCGTTGCGCCGTCGATCGCCGGTTTCAATCCACGGACAGTAAGTCGGCGAATCGGCGCTGAAGTTTACTCCTTTAGCGCTGATACTTTCTTTCAGGTCAATCATGAATTGCTCGAACCGTTAATCGACGCAGCGCTCGGTGATGCAAGAGGCCAGCTCGCAATCGATCTTTATTGCGGCGCTGGGTTATTCACGCTGCCGTTGGCGCGCCGGTTTGCGCGGGTGACCGGTGTTGAGGCCCACCCGCGGGCAGTGGAATTTGCGCGACGCAATGTCGAGCGCGCAAAACTGGAAAACGTCGAGATCGCAAACCTGGGCGTGGCAGACTGGGTGAAACATTCGCTCTCATTTGAAGTGCTCGACTTTCTGCTGCTCGATCCTCCTCGCGTGGGTTGTGAGAATGCAGTCATCGCCGGAATACTCGCACTACGCCCGCGCAGTATGGCCTACGTATCATGTGATCCGGCAACCCTCGCTCGCGATCTCAAGAAACTCACCGCGGACGGCTATATGCTCGAGTCTGTTGCCGCTTTTGATATGTTCCCGCAGACGCATCACGTGGAGATAGTAGCTCGACTGGTGATGGATAGAAAAAACCTAAATCTCTGAGTTGCTGCGACTCTCGATCAGAACCTGCGACGAGAACAAGTTTAAGTACCCACCGGGCGAGTTCTATTTCCTCTAATACGCGTTGTTTCTTGCCGATTCTTCCGGATCGCCCCAGACCGAGGAAATGTCCTGACCGCTAAACTCATTATAGGTAGTGATGATTAATTCAAGGTGCGGGCTAACACCCGGCATCCCTTACTTGGCTTGGCTGGCGCCTACGAAACCTCTCCGGATCTTTTGACCCAGCTCCGCTGCAACGTCTTGGACCAGAAAGGTTTCTCCCCATGAATAACCTCACCCGAGTTGCTCTTCAATCCATTCGCATTCGTTACTCGACCCTGCGCTCGCTGATCACATTCGGTGAAGCGATGCACCGATCTCTCAGGACCAGATCGAAATTTCTGCTCGTTGTCCTGAGCCTGGCTGTTCTCGGCATGCTGATGAGCTGGCCGGGCCACACACATGCTGGAGAAGGCCGCGTCAACGCTGCCGATGGCACGCTGGATTTCGAAGTCAACTTTAGGTTTCCTCCTACAGCGGCACAAATCACTCAGGTCAAAAACGCGCTTCGCGACGCCAATGGCATCTTCTGTGATGCGACAGACGGTCAGATGCGGTTTGGAAACGTGCGCCTCACAGGGGGTGCTGTAGATGAGGACAAAGCCAACATCTGGATCTTTGCAGAGGGCGGGCGTTCCGGTGGCAGTACCTACTCAGACGGGTCAAGTTTCACCCGTTCGGGAAATCACATTACGCTCTTGCAGGACGGGATTGATGGACTGGTTATCGCCCACGAACTTGGCCATCAAGTTATTGGACTTGGTGAACAATACGATGAGCAGCGGCGGTATGACGGACCTTGCGGCATCGGACGAGGGTTTGAACTTGCCGCGATCGACGACCGAAACAACTCGATCATGCAAGAGTCTGCGGGTGCCAGCGAGCTAAGCGCTGCAACGAATCACGACTTGGTGAAGGGAAATAACGTCCTGTGTCCCGGTCGCGCAGCCACCAATCTCATGGTCGATGCTCGCCTTGACCCTGCCGCTGCCATCAGCGTCTTTGACCAGACGAATTTCACTACGGCCCAGAACACCAGTGCTATCTTCAGTGGCGTAGAGGTCATTGATTCCAGAGGCGGCCTCCCAGCTCACAATCTAATGCTCTATTTTGTTCGCACCGGGGCAAGTGCCTGGACGTTGCGCTTTGGCATTGATGATGGCGACATCGCTGGAGGGACTGCTGGCAACCTTCGCGTTCTGAGTTCAGTTAACCTGACGTTCAATCCTGACGGTTCACTCGGATCTGTTACTCCCGCAGCAGCAACTCTGGCAATCAACAGTTTAGCGAATGGCGCCACCAACATATCGTTGAACCTTGATCTGGGTACGCTCAATGGAGTAGACGGGGTGCGTGAGGGGGGTGGCGCAGCAGGGTTTAGCAGTCTTTCTTCGGATGGCTTTCCCGTGTGTCCCGACGCTGATTGCAGACCACGATGGAATACCGGCACCACGCGCTGGGAAACAAGCGATCAAAGTCTCTTCCATGATGGTAAATCTGACTGGGCCACTCTCAAGGAAAACTATTCGTTTGTCACCGTGCCGGCGGGACTTCCGGTGGCAGCTCCGCCGGGTGACTGTAATAACCGTCTTAACTTTATTGAAGACATTGTCGGCATGGACCAGGTCCTCATGTTTATTGACCGCTCGGGAAGCATGGGAACCATGATAACCGGCTCCATGTCGACGCGCCTGGATCTGGCTAAGGCAGCGGCGCGAGCCTTTGTCGACTTGCAGGCCGGGCGCGGGGTTCAAGTGGGGTTGGTTTCATTTCAGGCCTCACCCACACTCGATCGCGGCATCTCCGATCTCGCCGCCGCCGACTCAGGTCCGTTCAAAACGCTGATTAACGGTCTCAACGCCGGCGGAAACACCGGCATTGGAACGGCGTTCAACGCCGCCACCTTTGAGTTCCAACGCGTGCTCGCAGCAGGTCGAACGCGGACTGCATTTCTACTTTCGGATCTCGAAAACAACAGCGGCGAGGACCCTACCACCGCAGCACAACGGCTGAAAGACATGGGGGTGCGATTCTTCACCGTGCCGGTAGGCGCGAGCGCCGACCGGACTACGTTCTCGCGTCTGGCGACCTCCACCGGTGGGACTATGTTTGACGCTCCTTCGGGAAACGAGTTGCCGGCTATCTATGCTGAGCTGTTTGCTCGTTTTCGTGGTGAATCCCTCACGCTTCCGCGCACGGAATCGTCGGTTCGCGGACAAATCATCATCAACCATCATAGTACCGGCCGGTCGGCGACCAATGGTGCGACGCGGAGCTTCCCAGCCCAACTTCCGGACCAGCAAGAGTTTCCGATTTCAGTCGAAGGCGGTGGCGAACGTCTCAACGTCTTTCTTTCTGCCCGCAACCTTGACGCTACCACCTGGAATCCAGGCTTTCGCCTGATTGGTCCAGGCGGCGAGTTGATCACAGATCTGGATACAACCGTCGTGCGCGATCGGTATTACCGGCTCGTCAAGATCAATTTGCCCACGCCGGGCACGTGGAGACTACAGGTCTTTTCGCGCACCGGAAATGATCAGTTGTCCTTTGTCCTGGCACATGTTGAGAATCCCGGTCCAGATCTACTGGTTGATGCGTCTCCACGTATCGCTACTCCCGCGCAGACCGTCTCCATCTCGGCATCGGTTTCGTTTGGAGCTGATCTCGAGGGCCCGTTTACACTGACCGGTACAGTGAAGCGCCCCGACGGCTCACTGGTTCCCATTACCTTTTCGCGCAATGAACGCGGCCGTACGGATAGCGCGAGATTTAACGCGTTCGCCGGGCGGGGCATCTACGAAGTAAACGTTCGGGTGGATGTTCCGGCGGGCGCACGTGTGCGAGCTGGTGAGCCCATTTTCTCCGGACCAGCGCGACTCCCCATTGACGTCAAACCCTTCAGTCGCACAGCCCATACGGCATTCTTCCTGAACGATCCGAATCTCCCGCCATGCTCGAATAACGACTGCGACGGCGACGGCATACCCAATGGGGTTGAAGGACCTGGGGATTTGGATGGTGACCAACTGCCTAACGACAGAGACGACGATGCTGACGGCGACGATGTGCCTGATGCCACGGAAGGCACAGTCGACACCGATGGTGATGGAAAGCCCGACTTCCTCGATCCCGATTCAGACAACGACGGTCTTCCGGATGGCAGCGACCCTGATCGCACGCACCCGGACACCGGTGGTGGCAAGGCCAACAACGGCTTGTGGTTCAGTTTCCACCTGGGCCACAACTTCCCGCTCGGTTCCTTCAGCAACAGCTTCAACTCGGGACCAAGCGTGACCGCTGACCTCGAGTATCAATTCCGCAACCGATACTCCATCTACGGAATGCTCGGTTACCATTACTTCAATTCGAAAAATAACATCGGGCCGGATCTTAGCTATACGAATGCGTCACTCAATCTTCGATACTACTTCCCGGTTTCAACCTGGAGAGGATTTGTGCAGGCCGGGCCCGGTTTCTACCACCCGAACTTCGGTCCGAATAAATTGGGCTTTAACTTTGGTACCGGTCTGGATTTTCACATTCATCCGAAATTGGCCCTTGAGTTAGGTGCGGACTTGCACTATGTGGATCCGGGCGGATTCAAGCGGGTATTCATCGACCCAAAGCTCGGAATAAAGTTTCGCTTTTGAAACAAACGCCTCAGGTGGTGAAAGATCAGCTAGCTTCGAGGTAAGAGAGCGGACAACTTCCGGCCAGCAGTTGAGTACTGCTGGTCGGATGTTTCTAGAAACGTCTCTCGCTCGATGCGCAATTCTTCTAACGCCGACCTTTTGCGCCTGTTCATTGGCGTGGCCCAGTCTCACAGCAATCCGTGTCATCGTTCGCAAAAAGTCTTTCAAGGATTCCAACAGGGCCGGTGCCGAGCTGGTCTTGTTCGAGGATAGGCATGTTCGAGGACAGGCATTGACAGCATGCGTTAACTGGCATATCGTGCGCATCTCGTTTCTTCGATTGAGTTCAGGCGCCCTGCTTTGTCATCACCCCACTCCGCTTAAACACTGCTTCGTAAGGACGTAGTTAACGCGTCTTTAATTTCCGCTATCAGGCCCGATGTCCGAACAAACTTACGCACAAAAGTCTGCGATTCAATCGCGACCTGAAAATTTTGCTGTCTATCCTTTGGCCCAACTCGCTGCCGCATTTGCCTTAGGCATTTTGGGCGGATCCTATTTCGCAGTTTCCCTGTCGCTGCTGATTTCCTGCGCGGCGCTGGCTACGTTGCTTGCGGCAATCGCAATCCTGGCAAACGTCGGGAGAAGAAACGTAGCCACGGGGAGGAGTAGCGCCACGATATTGGTAATGCTTGCCGTGTTCGCGATTGGCGCGACCCTGGAGTCGATCGAGCAGAACGAAGTTCCTGCGAACCAACTACGAAGCTTGCTGGATAAAGGAACGGTAGCGATTGGCGAGCCAGTTGAACTAACGGGTGTCTTGGAACGTGATCCGGAACTTGCTCCTGATCGTTTGTACCTGGAGCTGCGGCTGGAAAGAATTCGATCGCGATCAGTTGAACTAGACGCGCCAGGCAAAGTCGCTAAGCCTGGTTCAACAGAGCGGAACGCTACCGGAGCAGTGAGGCTGCTTGCCCCTGTTCCAACCGACACAAGCAAACAAGAATTTGATCAGCTTGACCTGCGCTACGGTGCGCGCCTTAGGGTAATGACCGTGCTTGAAAGGGCGGACAGCTTTCGCAACCCGGGAGTTTCTTCGTTCACCGAATATTTGGATCGGAAAGGCTACGATGCCACCGGCGTTGTAAAGAGTCCGATGCTCGTCGAACGTCTGGAAAATGTTCGGGTATTTCTGCCGCTCCGGTGGCTCTACGGCTGGCGCCGCAAACTGCAAACAGACATCGATGCGCGATTTTCAAGAGACACCGCCGGCGTACTTGACGCGGCGCTGCTTGGCAACCGCTACAACCTTTCTCGCTCAACCTCGGAACGATTCCGCGACGGCGGGACTTTTCACGTGCTTGTCATCAGCGGTTTGCACATCACCTTTCTCGGTGGCCTGGTTTTTCTGATCGCGAGGCGCTTCACCCGAAACGCAGTGCTGCAATTCCTTTTGTCGGCGGCAGTCTTGTGGGCTTACTCGCTCGCAGTTGGCGCTGAGGCATCGGTAGTTCGAGCCGCGCTGATGTTCACGATTATTCTCTTCGCGCCGCTCGTTTCGCGCCGCGCCACTTCGTTGAATACTCTCGGCTGCACGGCGCTGATACTGCTTGCGTGGCGGCCAAATGACCTTTTCGATCCTTCGTTTCAACTGACCTTTGTCTCGGTGTTGGCAATCGTCGTCCTCGCCTGGCCGCTGTTGGAAAAATTGTCCGCCATTGGTTCCTGGCATCCAACCCGGGAAACTCCTTACCCGCCATCGTGCGCGCGCTGGTTGCTCAGCTTTTCAGAGAGTCTGTTTTGGAGTGAACGAAAAGCCGCTCGCGAACTCGAGCGTGCGAATTACAACTATCGACTTTTCAAAGCGCCGCTTGCGGCGAAACTAGAGCGGATGCATTTGCAGCGCCCTTTGCGATACGCCTTCGGCGCGGTCCTGGTCTCAACTGCCGTGCAGGCGTCCATGCTTCCGTTCCTGGTGATTTATTTTCATCGACTTTCATTCGCTTCATTCCTGCTGAACATCGGAGTGAGCTTAATGATGGCAGCCATCGCGGTCATTGCAGTTGCAGCGCTGTTATTAGGGCAGTTAAGTCTGACGCTTGCATCGCCGCTGATCAGCATAACGAATTCGCTGAACTGGGTGATGGTGCATAGCGTCGATCCCTTTGCGAGAGTGGGTGCGGCCTCAATTCGTTTGCCGGAGTACACTGGTTGGGCCAGCGCCATTTACGGCTTGTATTACCTGCCGCTCCTGCTGCTGGTAGTTTCGTTGTCACGCTGGAAACCCCTCGACCTCCCTCGCTCAACGAAGGAAGCGCGTCGGTCTCGGTTAACGGTTATTGTTCTCACGGCCCAACTATTAGGCATCGGCCTGGTTGTCGCGCATCCTTTCAGTGCCGGACGCGCGACGGGAAAGCTCCGCGTAGACTTTCTCGACGTAGGACAGGGTGATTCTGCGCTCGTTACTTTTCCGGATAACACCACGTTGCTGGTCGATGGCGGCGGCCTTCCCGGCCCATTTGAAAATAAGGTCAACCAGCCTGATGCGTCCGGCGAAGAATTATTCGAGCGCGAAACGAGGAGCATTGGCGAGTCAGTTGTTTCGGAATATCTCTGGTGGCGAGGGCTCGATCATGTCGACTACATTCTGGCTACGCATGCCGATGCAGACCATGTCGACGGTTTGAACGATGTAGCTCGCAACTTCGCGGTGCGTGCTGCTTTGGTAGCACGAACCCCAGGCAAAGATGAAGAATACGCGAAGCTCGCGGAAACCCTGGCGGAGAGGGATATCCCGCTGCGCATTATTGGCGCCGGAGATGTGCTGAGGGTTGGAGCAGTAACAGCGAAAGTCTTGTGGCCTGCGCCCGAGGAAGATTCGAACTTTCCGTCGCGTAACAATGATTCGATTGTGCTGCGCTTGCAACTCGGTGAGCGCGCGCTGCTGCTCACGGGCGACATTGAAATGGCGGGCGAGAACGGCTTGTTGCGATCAGGAGAAGACTTGCGCGCTGATGTTGTCAAAGTCGCGCATCATGGCAGCAAGACTTCATCGACCGCAGGATTCATCGATGCTGCCCGGCCGCGTTTTGCAATTATTTCGGTTGGCCAAACTTCAATCTTTGGTCACCCGAACGCAGAAGTGGTTGAACGCTGGAACCGAAACGGCTCGCAGGTGTTGACGACCGGGAATAGCGGGACGATAACCGTTACAACGGACGGACGAGAATTGGAGATGGAGACATTTGTTAAGAAGAAATAGGAGTGTTTGAGCCGGCGCACGGACATCCTGAGGGCGTTAGAGCAGCGGATCTGTTTCGTCGGGAACGTAAAGATCAATCGTGGCGCTACCGGGCTTGTACGTATGAAGGACACCGAGTGGCGGAGCATACACATGAAGCGTGACCAAGTCTCGCTCGCTCACATCGGGATTGCCGAGCTGATGAATGTCGGGAACGTCTGAGCCGGTAACTGCTCCCAGCGCGTGTTCGCGCGCGCTTTTATATTCGAGACCGGCGACCGGATCGTAACTAAAAGTCGTTTCCCACAAGAGGCCCTGACAGACTTTAACGCCGCCGTGTGAGCCATTGTGATCATGAATGGGAGTGCGTTGGCCGGGACGCCAGCACAACACCAACATCTCCACAAACTCGTTCCGACAAACTCGATGGCGCCAGTAGTTACCTTCCTTAAAACCGATGTATGGCTGTAAGTCGTTGTTTGAAATCTCGGCCTTTTCCAGCCACTCATAGATCTGTGCGAGTTCGGGCGCGAGGTCCAGTGATTCAAGCACAGTGACTAGTGACTGCAACGAAAACGGATGATCCGGGTCCGTTACTTCATCGGTAGCAAGACTATCGATTGTTTCCTGGTGCGTAGACAAGTTCTGTTATCTCCTGGAGTGAAGCCCGCGTGAATATTAGCTATGCCCTTATATTCTCTCGAGGGAATGGAGTCAAGACGTTCGTGGTTTTTAGTCCCTTGAAATAGAACAAGGCTTATTGAGAAATTAGAATCTTACGTGGCGCTTCACCGTCTCCTGATATGTCGATTCGCCACACCGCGGTCGTTAACGGATAGTTTTTGAGACGTTCGGCCCATTCGATGACTATTACGGCGCGTTCATCAGTCAGCAACTCCTCAAGGTCAACGGCATGCGCAGCAGCAGCCCCTTCATCCAAACGATAAAGATCGATGTGAAAAAGAGGAAGCCGACCCACATAAGGATTGACCAACGTGAATGATGGGCTGGTTACTTCTTCAGGGTCGATGTCGCAAGCAGCGGCGAGTCCCTTTACGAAAACAGTTTTGCCGGCACCCAGCGGCCCGTTCAGCAAGAGGACTTCGCCGCCGCTGAGCTGAGCGCCAATCTGCTTACCGAGGGCAAAAGTTTCCGCGGCGTTGGAGGCCTGAAATTCACCGGTTGAGATGTGGCTGATTGTAGTCATGATGGAAAGGGTTTGGGATGCGCGCCGGTTCTAAGGGTATTCACCTTTTGGGTCCAGCGACCGAACCGCCGCGCTAATATGATCGCGAATATCGGAAGCGACCATTGTCCGCATCCCAAGTTTGACAGCCGCGAGATCGCCGGCCAGACCACCGATGTAAAGCGCAGCAATTGTAGCAGCGAGCGGATCAGAATTGTTTTTCAGGGTCGCGCTGTCCTGAGCAATAAAGCCGGCGATGATTCCAGTCAATGTATCGCCGGCGCCAGCAGTTCCCAGTCCGGCGTTGCCGGTTGGATTGATGAACACTCGTCCATCCGGCGCTGCAATTAATGAGCGAGTGCCTTTAAGCAATAGAATCAATTTATGTTTCGTAGCAAAGTCTCGGGCGACCGCAACGCGATCGTCGAGTGCAGACTTCTCGGTTGTGCCAAGCAAGCGCAACATCTCGCCCGCATGTGGCGTCAGGATCAGCTGGGCACTCTCTGCTCCTTGAAGTTCTGCCGGCCAGCCGTTGCCTGCGTAGGCCGCCAGGCAATTCAGCGCGTCCGCATCGATCACCATCGGAATTTGTCGTCTTTTCACGAGGGAAAAAACAAAACGACGCGTGCGCTCGTCTTCCGCTGATAGTCCAGGCCCAATCGCGATGACAGTCGACTTCCGAGCCAACTGCATAACATGATCGATAGCTTCTTCACTAACGGCGCCGCGATCAGTTTCAGCGAGCGCAGTAGTCATGATTTCAGGTGCCGCGCTCGCCACAATTGAGGCCAACGCCGAAGCGGGAGTGGCGATAGTGACCAGACCCGCACCCGAACGCATGGCTGCATTGCCACAAAGAACAGCCGCGCCCGTATACCCTCGCGAGCCCGCAATCACGAGCGCATGTCCGTGAGTATTCTTGAACGAGTCAGGCGTGTAGCGGGTACTGATGAGCCATTTGCGCGCGTCGTCCCCTTGACTAACAAAGAGTTGCGGCTTCGTTGCGTCTATCAGCGTCGTAGGTGAGCCAATGTTTGCGATTACGAGTTGGCCGTTTAGATTGGAAGCCGGTGGCAGGACGTTCGCGATTTTGGGAGCTGTAAAGGTAATTGTTAAGTCAGCCGGTACCGCTTCGCCGATCGGTTTGACTGAATCTGCATTGAGACCGGAGGGCAAATCAATTGAAACGATCAAAGGCAGTGCTGTAGTGGATTCTTCTCTGGCGTGGCGCACCCCTGTTAGGTGTTGCACGACATTGAGGAAAATTCCCTCCAAAGGGCGCGTGAGTCCAGTCCCAAAAAGTGCATCGACAACAAGGTCATAATTAGGGTGTAGCTTCGCGAGGTCTTCCCAGGTCTGAATATCTTCACACTCAACAAAAGTTAAGCCTGGACAACGATCAGTTGGATTGGCTTCTAAGCTTGCGCTCCCGGCAACAATCTCAAAGTTAACCCGAGCGTCGCCCGTCGTGTCCCGGATGCGCGCAAATAGGATGACGTCTACTTCAACTCCAGCACGAGAAAGCTCCATCGCCAGGGCAGCCCCGTCGCCACCGTTGTTTCCTCGCCCACAAAGTACCTGCGCCTTTTTTCCGGCAAGATTTCCCGCGAAATGGCTTGCGATTGCCTGGAAACAGGCCTCGGCAGCGGCCTGCATTAATGAAAGAGAAGGGATCTGATAATCGCGTGTTGTGAGGCGGTCTATTTCCCGCATCTGCTGGGCTGAAATTACTGGCTGCACGATTCGATGATAAGGACGGGCCGGTAACGGGTCAACGGATAAGGAAGGAAGGAAGGGTTGGTCCGGTTCCAGGAACGACTAAAGAGCCGCCCAAAAAAAAGGGGCGGCCTCGGGGCCACCCCCGCCTTTGCCGCTGCACCAAACCGTCCGTTTTCCAGGATAACTTACTAAATAATCAATCGTAGAAGATCTCCAGAAAATTCTTTAAACTAAAAAGCCCGAGCGATTTTAATCTCGCCCAGGCTTCTCTCTAAGGAACAAAGCTATAGAACTATTCCGCCTTAGCCACTCTGCGGCGTTTGCGAATCGCCCCCGCGAACCCTGCCAGACCCGTACCCAACAAAACCATGGTTGTGGGTTCAGGAACCTCAGGTGGGGGTGTGCAATCCGAGCGTGCTACATCGCTGCCGCCGCCGGTATTTACATCCTGAAAGCGAAGGAACATTCCCAGCGCCAGCTGCTGCTGACTAAAGCCAGCGAAATTGCCTGAAATTGTGAAACTAGCGGTTGCCGCCTCTATGATCCCGAGGTTCGGGTTACCACCGCCGTTGAAATTGGAACCGGTAAGCAACGCGATGTCGAAAGTTCGATTAATCCCCGCGGCGTTACCTGCTACCTGCGTTCCCAGCGTGTAGCTGGAATTTGTGGCGCTCACCAGGGTGAAACCGCCGTTTCCGGTGCCTGGCAGGTCGATACCGATGCTGGTTATCTTGCCAGTAATGGGACCAGTCGAAGTGTTTGTTACGGTGACGCTAAGCAGGTTATTGCTCAACTGGGTAATGTTCACCGTCGAGGTCACACCGGTGTTTATGCCACTGAAAGTAAACGTGTCAGCCCGAGCGCTGGTACCGGCCAACGAAAAGATCATTAGCGCTCCAAAAGCCAGGATTCCCTTACCTAGAAACTTGTTCATTTTCTTGATTCCGTTCTCAAAAGTCGATCGAAAGACTTGTGCGCGCCGTTCAAAATGCCCGGGCATCGCGAATGATTTGATTTCCTTAACTTGGAAAAAGGGATAATTAAGGAAGGATTCCAGCAGATAATTTGGTTTCAACCAAAAACTGCAGAGCCTGGGCTATTTACTTAGTCTCAATAGCCCGGACAATTTGTTAAAGACTGCGTGGGATTCCGACAGATCGAGGAAGTAGGCCACGCCAAAATACGCAACTCCATAGCCGCCGAGCACTATGGCCGCCAGCGGGATGGGGTGTAGCTGTCCCAGCAATAATTTGAATGTCCAACCAATATCAGCAGCTAAAAGAGCCGCTATCCAAAGCTTGATCACATAAGGTGTCGACAAACCGGTGCGACCGATGCGACGGTTTAAGGAGCGGCGGAGCAGGGCAAACTCGATCCATCCAGCTATACCCGCTGAAGCTGTCAGCCCCGCAACGCCCCACTTTGGGTCAATGCCCAGCAAACGCGGCAGCGGTAATGCGAATAAGTAACCGAGGAGGGTTGTGAGAGTGACGCGCACGATTGCATAACGGAGCGGCGTCCTGGTGTCATGCAAGGCATAGTAAGTGGAGGAATACAGGCGGCCGAGAGTAGAAGCAAGCAATCCGACGGTTGAGCCCGCCAGGATGCCCCACACAAAAATTGCGGCGTCATGCTTGAACTGTCCAGTCTGGTAAAGCACTGCTGCAATGACGTCACCGAGTGCCAGGAAGGCCATTGACGAAGGTACGATAAAAAAAGCTATGCGCCGCAAACCCTCATCCAACCTGCGGCGCAGAACTTCTGCAACCTCCTCAGTGCTGCCGATGGCTCGGGACATCGCCGGCAGTTCTGCGGCTGAGACCGACATGCCAAACAGACTGACCGGCAGGGTGTACAGACTCTGCGCGTAAGTAAGCGCCACCACCGAACCCACAGGCAAAAAACTGGCGAGCACGGCATCAACAAAGGCGCTGATTTGCACTACACCGCGACTCATAAACACCGGAAAGAAGTTTCTGACTACCGTCCTGACCTGCGCACTCGCGACATCGATTACAGGCCTTAACCGTCGTATGAGTTTCATCACCGTCGGCCACTGCACGCCAAACTGGAGCGCGCTACCGATGACCGAGCCCCAGGCGACGTATTCAGCTAGTGGAAATTGACCCACGCGGCGGCCAAAGATTACGAGAGACGCGATCATCGCAAGGTTCCAGGCGACCGGGGCTGTGTAGGAAATGAAGAAACGATGATGACTGTTAAGGACTCCGAGGCACCAGGCTGAAAGCACCAGCAGACCGGCGCCGGGGAAGAGGATTCGTACCAGGCGAATAGTCAGTTCCCGCGTTTCGCCGTGGAATCCCGGCGCGATTGCGGAAATCAGATACGGCGTAGTGAGAACACCCGTAAGCACGATCACGGAAACTGCGAGAGCGAGAAGTCCGAGCACAGCATTGGCGACGTGAGTTGCTTCTTTCTCATCGTCCTGTGCAAGAAGTTTTGCATAAACAGGAATGAAAGACGCGGATAGCGCGCCTTCACCAAAAATATTTTGCAGGAAATTAGGAATACGGAAAGCGGCGCTGAAGGCGTCGCCCGCGGCGGAGGTCCCGAAATAGTGAGCGAAAACTCTTTGGCGGGCGAGTCCGACGATTCGACTTATGAGGATGCCGGCGCCAACCATGAAGGCCGATCGGCCCGTGCTCTTTTCAACCTTCGCATCAGTATCTACGGGCGGAGAGCCACCGCCAGCGGCTCCAACCTGCTCTACTGTTTCAGCGGCAATGGAACTGGCTTCGTCGTGAACTTCGCCCGAATCATCGTTAGACAGTCTGTCATTGGCAGGCTCGTCGGTGGGTAGACCGTCGTTAGGGATGTCGCTCATCGTTATCCGAGGTCGTAATCCTTAATTTTGGTGAGGAGGGTCTTGTAGCTAACGCCCAGATCCTCGGCCGCCTGCATCTTGTTGCCGTTGTTGACAGCCAGCGCCTCAAGAACCTTCTGACGCTCAACTAAGCGCAATGCTCGTTGCCCTACTTCCGAGAGACTGCCGGTCAAGTCAAATAATGTCAGCGCTTCGGCATTGTCCATGGGAGTCGCATGAAGACCAAGATCTTTTGCTTCAATCAACATCGTGTCAGACAAAATACAGGCGCGTTCGATTGCGTTTTCCAACTCGCGAACATTGCCCGGCCAACTATGCGCACGCAAGGCTGCCAGGGCATCATCACTCAAAGTAGCTTCACGGCCACGTAGCTCTTTTCCAAGGTCAGCGGCGAAATGTTTGGCCAGCAAAACAATGTCACTCTCGCGGTCGCGCAGCGGTGGGATCTCCAGGGGAAACACCGCCAAACGGAAAAAGAGGTCGCGTCGAAATGCACCATTCTCGACGTCCGTCTTCAATTCGCGATTCGTCGCCGCCACCACTCGAACATCAACCGGCACTGGGGCGCGCCCGCCAATGCGGTCCACCACTTTTTCCTCGATCACGCGCAACAGTTTCCCCTGTACGGCCAGTGGTAGTTCACCGATTTCATCGAGAAAAACCGTACCACTTGAAGCCAGTTCAAACTTCCCCAGCCGCCGGTCGCCGGCGCCGGTAAATGCCCCACGCTCGTGGCCAAACAGCTCGTTTTCGATGAGCGTCTCAGGAATTGCCGCGCAATTGATCGCCACGAAAGGACGGTCGCGTCTGCCCGAAAGATGATGTACCGCGCGCGCAAACAGTTCTTTGCCTGTTCCAGATTCACCCAACAACAACACGGTGGCTTCGGTTTGCGCGACGCGCTGAGTTTCAGAGACGGCACGCTTGATGGCATCCGATTCACCGATGATGCGTGGAAAGCCATAGCGGCGTGACCACTCTTCACGCAGGAGGATGTTTTCAGTTCGTAGTCGCTCCTGTTCAAGCGCGCGCTGGACAATGATAAGGAGATGATTTGAGTCAACCGGCTTTTGAAGAAAATCGTGAGCGCCGTCTTTCATCGCCTGTACGGCCTCGTCAATCGATCCGAATGCGGTCATGACGATCACAGGAATACTGCCATCGGCGGCGCGCGCGGCGCGCAAGACGTCGAGACCCGATCCATGAGGCATACGCAGGTCAGTAAGAACCAACTTATGCGGACCTCCGGCTATTTCGTTGAGAGCCGCGCGCGCATCAGCCGCCTCGGTGACGCTGTAGCCGGCGTTCTCAAGAGTGAGACGCAAAACGCGGCGCAGGCTGTCTTTGTCTTCGACGAGGAGAATGTCAGGCATGTTGTTGGTTTAGGACTCAAGCGGCAACGCTGGGGATTGTACAACACGGCAGTGGACAGTGGGCAGTGGCGGGTCGCCAGAAGGAAGATGGCGGGAGGTACGCACTGGCAAATCAGTCGTCCGTTCCGCAGACTCGGGACGATGCTGACGGCCAAACAAGACAAGAGGCGTGAATGGGATCAGATCATTCACGCCTCTTGTTCGCTAGTCCGAAGGAAGAGCCGGACTCTTCCATGATTTGTCTGTTACTGCCCGGCTGCTACCGTTAGACTTGCGCAGCTGATTGTGATTTGCGGCGGCGTCGTTTCAGATACAAACCAGCGATGCCAGTTCCGAGCAGGGCCATCGTCGTCGGCTCCGGCACGGTGTTATCAGTAGTTGTAAACTCAAACTTAATACCGTTGTTCCAAAAGTGACAATCCGGATCGAGTCCGAACGCGATGCCGTTTCTGTTCAGGAAGTAGGAACTGAGTACCTGGAGTTGTTCAGCTGTAAAGTTGTAGACGAAGGTGGTCGGAGTCATTGAAAAGCTCTGTGCAAACAAGAAAGTATTGCGGATGCCCGGGGCCACTAGCGGATTGCTGTTGTAGAGATCGCCGGCGAAGTTGTCTTGAATTTGGGATTCCAAGACCGGCGTTCCACTCGCGTCGATAAATGATGTGACTCCCGCGGTGCGCGCGGTATCGAGCAAGTGAACGAATAGCATGTTCGCGTTGCGGTCCCAGTTGCTGATGTTACTGAATGTGATCTTCGCGCTCGTGATGGTCTTACCCGCGAGATTCACATTGTCGATGCGCCAGGTATAGGCGCTGTGATGATCGAGGTCAAACTGCAATGAGCCACCGTTGCCCTGATTGGCGGCGGTTGCCGGGGCCTGAAAAGTAAACGTGTCGGCAAGGGCCGTCACAGGCGCGCCAAGAAGGGTTACAGCGGCGAGAAAAAGAAGGGTTCTCTTCAAGAGTATTGACCTCCGAGTCTGGATCCAAGTTTGGGTTTCACCCTAAGAAAGGCCCGATAAGGCGAGTCTTCCACGAAATCGGCGGTCAAATGTGTTACGCAGGTATACAAAAACCGGCTGCGCGGCCCGGATTTGCTTTGTACAAAAAGTCTAGTCACGGCAGTGGAATTGAGTTATCTGGTAATACAAAATCAGAACTGGGAGCGATAGCGACCAGCCGGACACTCAACTTTCCAGAAGTTGGTGCGCCTGTTTGGGCAGTTTCGTGAGTTGACTCTTCCGCTGGTCGCTATCGCTCCCAGTTCTGATTTTGTGTAGGGCTCCGCTCCAGAGACCCGCTGGGGACTTCTTGTGCAAAGCCGCCCGGTTTTAGTTCGTTTGAGCTGCTGAGCTGCTGGATAGACTATTTGACAACGGGGTTTTGCTCTCGCGCAGTGCCCTCATGAACACCGGAGGCGGGACCCGGAAATCGCGAAGCGGGACTCTGAACTAGCGAAGCGGAGTTCTGAACCGGCGAAGGGGAGTTCTGAACTAGCGAAGGGGAGTTCTGAACTAGCGAAGGGGAGTTCTGAACTAGCGAAGGGGAGTTCTGAACTAGCGAAGGGGAGTTCTGAACTGGCGAAGGGGAGTTCTGAACTGGCGAAGGGGAGTTCTGAACTGGTGAAGGGGAGTTCTGAACTAGCGAAGGGGAGTTCTGAACTAGCGAAGGGGAGTTCTGAACTGGCGAAGGGGAGTTCTGAAATGTCGTCCGCAGGTTCCGAAATCCCGACTTCGTCTGGTTCGTGAGCAAGCGACATTACAGCAGTTGCCGGAAGGCAGTGGGCTGAACGTACTGAAACTGCGGAGTCGCGGGTGGGAGCTTATTTGGGTCGAGAAAAGTGCTATCGAAGGCCCAATTTCTTATCGGCGCTCCGTAAATGGTTGAGTTTGCGTTGTAAGGACCAATGGCTTGAGTTGAGTGATACAGCGGAATCAGAGAGCCTGCAAAATTCCAGCGCAAGTTCCATCTCTCCATGAATCGTGGGAAGTTGTGCATCCCTCCATTCAGTCTGGATTCGCCGGCGGCACTGTTTCCAGCGTCGGGGGCACCAGCCAACGCGCCCAGATTGTTACCGGCAATAATTCCAGCTCTAACTGCAGTTTCGTCAGTGACTGCCGGCAGATTCAGATCAGCAACTCGTCTGCCAAGGTTGCCAGGGTACATCGCGCCCGAACTGTCGGCCCAGGTTTTCGATAAAGGGAAGAAGGCGTCAGAGACGAGCGAAGCCGGCACCTGGTCACCGAGATAGCGAAACGTCGCGGCAGCCTCGTTCAGAGAGGCTGTACCTAGCGGTGGTGCGAGGTTGATCCCGGTAGTGTTGTAATTTCCCCAGATATACAAAAGGTTTTCAGTAGAAATTGTGATGCCCTGTATAGCCGACAATCTGTTGGCACCACCCGATAGCAGCAGGTCCTCACCATTGAATAATCGCAACGAATGGCGAAAATAATTTCCGGGGTTACTCCAGGCAGCCACCGTCAAAGCGCGCATTGTAAGGTCCACGCCATAACCGCCGCCAAGTACGCTCGGATCCGGAAGTTCTGCCGTGTCCTTAACCAGAGCACCAGTGTTCTGCACATCTTCGCCGGGTTCCAGGAGGCCGTTCGCTCCGTAGATATCCTCATTATCAACCATGCCATTACTACTGTTAACGGCGACGTTATTGAAATCTGTGGTCGCCCTGACCCGGTCACCGCGGCGATCCGAAACGAAGACCGTGAATCCGCCTGGGTTGGCAATATTTCCGCTAACTGCGGGGCTACCGGCAAGCAGATTGTTGTCATAAACACCATCTACCCAACGCGCGAGGTTTCGCATGTTGAGTTCGACAACGTTAGTTATGCCCCGCTCGTAGACGGCGTCGCAGTTTAAAGCATTAATGCAGCCCTCGCGGACGTTGTAGACATTGATGGGAACGATCGCGTTCCACTCCTTGTTGTTGCTCCAGTTGACTGTCCCCCAGTCAGCGATGTTGAGTGAAGGTGGCACGTCAGCTCGCAAAGGCTGGCCGGCAGCGACGTCATCCTTGAGCCCGGTGAGATAACCATAGGTAGCATCCTGCGTCGGGCCCGGCGCGGTTCCAATCTGCCCATCGGCGGCGATATTTGTTTTCGTAATGATGTCTGTCAGAGAGTTAAAGTAGGCCGTGCCGTCAGGGGCAATATTCTGGGAGGCGCTCGCATCGCGACTGCCCTGCGTAAAGGCTGCCCAGATCGGTCGCTGCAAGGTGACGATTGAGTTGGGTTCACCGACCGTAGTACCCATGCTGAGAATCTGTTGCGTAACATCGATCGCGTTGCCGCTGCTATCGATAATCTGAATGAGGATGCGCCCAGACAAACCTGCGCCTGCTGGAATGCTCGTATCTGTGCCGTTGAGATTCAGGGTTTGCGTCGTGCCTTGAACGCCCCGCACTGTTAGTGCCTGACCCGGAGAGCCTGCTTGCGCTTGCAGTACGCACGTCGCTTGGGTGTCGCGGTAGGTTCCGTCGTCGTTGACACGCCAGAGCGCTCGGCCGCCACCCGTTACCGCCGAAAGGTTAGGTAAGGGAAGTGGACTGAAAGTACTAAGCTGCACTCCCTGACCAGCCGGAATTCCTGATGCGTCGGCGGCCGCTGGGTTTTCGTCGTCGATCAGTATGCGAATCTGCGCCTTCGAGTGGTAACGCGAATCACGAACAACCTGAGGATCGGAGGGCGTCCTGCGTTTAATTATTTCGCGCGTAGAATTGCCGGTTAACTGCATCGGCAAGACTAGCGCAGTGGCCCCAGTGGTGCGGGTCTGCACCTGACCACCAAATTGATTAGCTACGCCGACACTAGCCGGACCGATGGAAGTTGAATCCCATGCAGAATTAACGCTTCCGTCCGGCGAAGAAGGGAAGTAGCCCCGCTGTCCCGGTGCAGAGCCAACAATGTTCGGCCCGCCAAACATGCTCCCCATGGTTAACGGAACCCTAACGGCGCCAACCTGCACCGACACAGTAGCACCAATGCGAGCCACTCCATTCCGTACCACGTCATAGATCAATTCATTAGCAGTAGTAACTTTCGATAAGAAGCTTACATTGCCGTTCACATAGATATTGCCGTTCGCATGAACACGCCCGTTGAACGAAAAGGGCGGCCCAGGGTGCAGCTCGATGTCGTCGTTGCTAAACATACCAAACTGGAAAATCGGGATCAGGTAGTTGTTCATCTGGCGTGTCAGGGCTACCTGAGTACCATCGACGGCTGTTGCCTGGCTGCTGAGCACATAGGGCGCGACGCTCGCAGATAGTCCATTAAACGGACCGCCGGGCACTGTGACGCGCGGATACGAACCATTGGTGATCCCCTGGGTTAGCCGCATCGAGGTCAAGGCAGCGTCATCGAGGCCGATGAGTTGGTCCATTGTGTAACCCTCGGCGAGTAATTCGGGGGGCGGCGAGTTTTGAATTGCCAGCAGTTGGCCTGCAGTAGGACGGGAAGTAACCTGGAACAGCCCGCTGAAATCTGTCGTCATCTTCTCGATGCCGGCGGCAGCTGCGTAAAAGGCCTGAGTCCGCTTCACGTCACTGCCCGCGATTTTGGCTTCCTTGCCCACCACCGCCAAGACCGTAATAGCTATCGCGCCCAGCATCCCCAGAATGAGAATTGAGGTTGCGAGCGCCGCGCCTCGTTCCGAGACACGAGTGCACCCTGCTTTATTAGTTGATGAGTTTGGGGCTTTCACGATTACTCAAAGTCTCCTTGGCGCTTGCTGACTTCAGCCACCGGTGGTCGGTTGCAGGCTTTGTCTGAATTGCATATTGCGAACACTCGCGCTTGTCGTCATCGAAATGGTTTGACGTTTTCCATTCTGAAGAGAGTGCGGTGTTTCAACGATGAGCGTCGCTTCTACCTGGCGGGTTTCCACTTGCTCTTGAGCGGTTGCCAATTGCGCCTTTGGCTGCATCATGTTTCCGTTTACATCTCTTAGATTCAGGAAGTAGCGAAACTGAAGGCTCACTACATGTTCCGCGATGACGCTTTCACTGAACCCGGCATTCTTGACTCCAAACACGCGCCTCATGAGCAAGCCGTTTGAGTTTATGTAGTAGTGAATGACCTTCATTCGGCAAATAGATATGGGAAGAGTAGCTCCAGCCGTTATTACGTCCAGCTGTCCACCGGCACCAATGCTATTGAGTCCAAAAACATCCCCGGGCCCGAAGACAAGTGCCGGGGTTGGCGTACCCGCGCCCTGCCGATCGGTGATGGTCGCGAACGCGCCACCTACGGCCGAAGTAATGAAATAGATTTCGCCGACGCTAAAGCGATTGATGTCTGCGGGCGAAACACTTGCCACACCGTCGACTGGTGTAAGTGATCCCGCGGCCAGGGTGATCGGAGTGAAATTCTCCGGACGCTCCATTTGCAGAATTGTGATTCGGTCCGTAAGGAAAGGAGTGCCACGTACGGTTACCGCCGGTGCGGTGCCTAACACGAGCGTGTTCGCGGGAACGTTATTGTCAGCAGTTATTAGCCCTAGATTGACAATGCCCGGCGTCGACGGATCAGCAATCGGATTACTGGTGAGATAATTTGTAACAAAGTTCTGGGGCACGCGAATATTGTTGATACTGTTGAGCCCGTCGCCGGTGTTTACCAAGTCTCTGTTAATGTATTCGTGTGCCGTTCGCGCGCTCTCTTGAGCATCAGTCATCTCCAGCGCTGCGTGGCTGGTCTTCATCGAGTCTCTCATGAGTCCGAAGACTGCGCCGGTAATGACGATCATCATCACCAGCACTATCAGCACTTCTAACAGCGAAAAGCCTCGTTCACTTCTTTTGTTCTGGTGATGCGTCAAAGAGTGTCTCCGTCAGAAACCGATTTAGGGGATATATGACGAGGTTGAGTTGTCGTTAAGGTAGCCTGTCACTAAAAGTTGTTTCGTGCCACCGGCCACCGAATAGTCGACGGACACCTGGATCTTCTTTAGCTTGGCGCTCAGATCCGTTATCTGAACCTGGCGCGTAACACCAACGAGCGCAAAGTTTGGATTAACGAAATCGTCTACGGTTCCGAAATTCCCGTCCGGACCAGCATCAATTAGATCGTCCGCAGTTCCAAAGATTCCATCGGGACCCGGATTAGTTGAAACTTGCTGGAAGCCCGGCTGAAATCCAGCAAAAACTTTTACAGCCCCGTGGTCGTCCACGTGTCCGACATTGGAAATTTGGCCAAACGTCAAGCTGTTGGTATCGCGTAACGTCTCCATCTGTTCAAGCATTGAAACGGCAAGGAGCTTGGTGTTTGTGATTGAGCGTCCGTGATTGCTTGCCACAATCGCGTAACCGATAGCTGAAGCCACTCCCAGGAGTCCAATGGTTAGCAGAGTTATGGCGACGACCATTTCAAGCAATGAGAATCCGCAATCCGATTGGCTACTCGAGCAACTCTGATGAGGACTATTCAGCGTAGAGGTTTGCACCTGAGCTGTACCTCCAAATCTTCACGCGTCCTGAGGCGCCCATGATTGAGATCGCTGAAGCAGTGGCCTTCGCTGCACGAGTATTGAAGACGAACATAGCTCGCCCCTGAGGATTGCCAGCTCCGTCAATCACGGAACCGTCTGGCTGAAAGGTTACGGTGAACCAGTTATTGAACAATGGTGTCATAGCTATCCCATCGGTCAGAGCGCTATTAGGTACGCCAGCAGGAATTCCATAATTTATTTCTGAACTGAGCGTCGCTTCAGCAAGGGGAGTCAAGCTCACCACTACGCTGCCGGCCGTGTTCGGAAAGGAGGGATCGACTAAGAGCGGCGCACCAGGATTACTATTGTGATCGATAATTGAGATTTGTTTAGTTAGGTTGTCGTATTTGAAAGTGAAGGCTTGCCTTTGAGCCATCGCCAACTGTCTTGTTTCTCGCAGCTGTGTCTGGATCTCCCGGGTAATACCAATTGATCTGCTCAGTCTTCGCTGGGCGATATACTGTGGTAAAGCGATTGATGTTAAAACGCCAAGCAGCGCCACTACGATTAGGACTTCTATGAGGGAGTGACCGCTTTGGGAGCAGACTGTTGCCTCCGGCCCTTGAGGTCGTTTGGACGGAACAGTCGCGAATCTATGTAGTGTTGTATCAGTCACCAGTGATTTCTTGAGGTTATTTGTAAATCGCCGGAAGGACCCAGCGTCGTTCTTATCAGCGGGATGCGACCTTAACACCAGGGACAACGACTACCTTCCCATCGGCATTAAACTGAATAGCACTGGCCCCTGAGCTGTTTCCAATCACTATTGACGGGGGAACCACGCTATTGTTTTGTGAGTCAACCGTCTGACCCTGCCAGTTGAAGATGTAGGTCTTTGGAAAGGGGCCACTGATCTCCACTTCGGTCTGTTCTGGCAAATTCTTAACCAGGGGAACATCGAGGTTGCCATCGCCATCCCCATCAATCGCGATGCTGTAAAACCTGCGATTGAAGATTTTCACCTGGGACATCTGGTTCAAGTCTGTGGCGTTTCGGCGCATTGAATCGGAGCGCGCCTTTTGAAGATAGCCCGCAATCTCAACAGCCGTAGTCGTGCGGTATGTGGAGCGGTTCCCGCGCACGAAAGAAACCACCAGAAATCCGGCAATCATGACGACGATTGCAATTACGAGAAGGAGATCGAACGCCGACAGGCCGTCAGCGTTGCTGGGTTTTTTCAAAGTGAGCGGGGCTTTCATTGATTCTAGAGTCTGACGGACTTTTTGTTGGTTGCTCTTCAAGTCAGGCAAATCGATGTTTTTGGAGGTTTTTTGCTCCGCGCAGAAATTGTCGGTCAATCTCATCCATCAGCTGGGAAGCCAATTTGCATTCACCTAATTTTTTGATCAGCTGTTGCTGCTCCAGTGCCGATTGCTCATCACCGAGATCCAGGTATACAAGTCCCAGGCCATGGTGAATTGTCGCGTCCTCAGGACTAATTTGTAATGCCTGGTTGTAAGCCTTTATGGCCTCTGGATAACTACCCACGTTGAAGTAGGCGAGGCCAAGATTTTTGCGCAACTCTACGTCCTTGGGTCGCAGGCGAATCGCCATCAGGTGCATGCGGACGGCTTTGAGAAACTGGGCTGAACGGTCATACAGAAGGCCCAGTTTGGCGTAGGCCTCAGCGAAGTTGGGGTCAACCTTCACGGCGTCAGAATAGGCTTCAATGGCGTCTTGGATGCGATCGAGATTTTCGTACACTGAACCTAATGCAAAATACGTTTCCGGCGCCAAATCATTATCCGTCTGCAATGCTTTTTTGAACTCTACCACCGCTTCCTGGTGTCTGCTTTGACGAACCAGTTCGAGGCCTAACTGGTAATGGCTGTCGTCGCCAATCGATTCATTCGATTGACGGATCTTAAACTTTTCCAAAAATTTCTTTCCTAACATCCGAAAGTCTCTCCCCCATACTCTTTTAGTATTCACTCACTGCCAACGTATATACTCCACCTAGGCGAAGACCTCTCCTCACGCTATTTCTATCTAATTGCAGTCCTGATGTTCCGCTTCCCGAGGAGACAAATGTTGGATTCAAAAATCCGCCGGAACTGAGAAATCTTGCGACCACAAAAGCGCCAAAGTTGGTATCGCTGCCACCGCCGCTTCGGTTTATCACGCCGTCTCCCAGGACGAGCACCAATCCATCGAACGTCTTGCTGCCGCTCATGTTGAGAGTGCCCGTTACCACGAGCAGTCCTTTTCCCCCTTCGTTAGGTAGAGTTGCGTCACCATCGACGAATGTAAAAAGCCCATTAGGCGGTGCCCCTACCTCCGCCCCGAAACTTGACGGACCTGACTCACCATTCCGCGTGTTGAAATAACGATCGCAAGAGACATCCTGACTGGTGCTACAGTTATAAAACTGTTGCTGAGACGCTTCTCTTAGTTGCTGAACGAAAGCACGTGCCCCGGATGCCGGGTCAGACGTGGTTTGGAGCCAAGGGGGAAGTTGCGGCAAGTCGGTTGGCAACGCCAACGGTTTGAGAACCGGAATAAGCCCCGTGGTATCGCCATCGAGGGGAAGGGAGTTGTTGCTCTTCAGATTTGAGAGAGTCGTGAAGTCAGGATTATTGGTTACGAGAAAAGCAGGTAAAGGTTGGCCGCCCGCATTATCATTGCCGCTATAAACATAGTGCGCACTGCTGCCAATGGAGATGGTCGCAGCAGTCGTTGAGTCGTCGTGACCGCGGACCACAAAGGTTGCAGGGGGATCATAATTCATGGCAAAGCTGCTCACCATTGCTTGCATGTTCTTCACCGCGCCGTGTGGCCCGTAGCCTTGAACTTTTACGATTAAGCGACGTGGTTCCGGAGTAGTGACAATGGTTGTTATCGCAAAAGTGCCACTCAGAGGAATCGTCACCGAGGTGGGCACCGTAAACAAAGTACCAACGTTTGGAATCTCCACTGAAGGTTTGCTAAAGGCGAGAGTGACGGTGGAGGTGCTGGAGGTGACGGTTCCAGCGAGTGTACCTTTTATTGAAACGGAAACTGGAGAAATACTGCCTGCAGCCAAAGGAGCAGTCTCAGTTATCTGCAACGTAAAGGTTGTACCTGCAGGAATAGTAAGGTTGGTGTTGTTCTTGACACCTGAAAAGCTAAAAGTGCCGAAAGAGGGACTCACCCCAGATGCTGTGATGTCGGTTGAGGATTGTGGTGTGAAAGTGAGGGACACGCCGCCACTCAGAGATAACGAAGTCGCCGAAGTCGATACACTACCCGTGAATGATCCCGCCGTCGAATAAATGACTTTGGTTGAGTTTTCCGGGTCTTTTATTTCCGTGATTGCGTAGGCCATTCCTTTAGAATATGAATAGTCTGGACTCAGGGTTATGCGATCCGGAGTTGTCGTCGTCGGGTAATTCTTGATAAGCCACTGGGACAGCCTCGGATCCGCCACGGCATTCTTGAAGTTAATGGTAGGTGCAACATTCCCTCTGATAACGTTGAGCGCTGCCTGCATGCCGGCTTCTGCCGAGTAATAAGCTTGAACTTCATCGGTTGAACTGATGGCATTCGTTGCTGACATTCCTGTCGTCAGAATTAGAGCGCTTGCCAGGGTGAGAACCAATAACGAGATAAAAAGCACTGTGACAAGCGCCGCTCCTCGCTCTCCGCGGACATCATCTTTAGATCCTGAATGCATCTGTATTAACAAGGCGTCTCCTTATCTGACTTCTCTCTCAGTAATTGTTTATACTGGCGTTGCGCAAATTAACGTCTGTAACAAGCTGTACTCTAGTTAGTGGTTGGAATCCTGGAGAACCTGGCACGCCTCTTTGAGGCAGTTCCACACAAATACTCATGACGATATATTTGGCATCGCTTTTCTGCGTCACTTCAGCGGAAGCAGTTGAAATATCGCAGCTGGGCACACCTCCCACAGCCGGCGACATTGTGTAGCTTATTTTTGACGGGTAATAACGGATCTTTAGCGAATCGATGCGGTTGGCGAGCACAGTTGTCTGATTCTGCGTGCCGATATCGAGGCGCACTATGTAACTAGCTCCGTTAGCGGCCCATAACGAATATTTCACATCCTCATTGCGATCATTTACGAGCGGGCTGGTGGCTTGGCCTTCAAAAGCGTTTAAATTGGCGCGTACGCGAATTGAACTGAGATCCGAATCGGCGGCGACAATTCCATTATCACTAAGACCAAAACCCGAATTAGCGATCTCGCGAGTCATGATATTGAGAGCGCGTTGCGCATCGGCTAAGGCATCTGAGCGTTGATTCTCTCTGGCGCGAACATTGAAGGAACCGGCAAGCAAGGTACTGGTGATTCCCATTATTACGAGGACAATGGAGACCGCGATGATCAGCTCCAGTAGTGAGAAACCTGCCGTTCCCGATCTCTTCCGATGTTCATCCATGAATACGCTATCTCCTGCTAATCCGCTAAAACAAAAAAATCTTTCAGCCCAGGTTTGGTCCCGCCGTTATTGACGTTCGCTTCGTATAAATAGTTACCTGACCGTACATCCAACCGGATTTACCGGCGTACTGGCCTCCGGTCGTGCTTCTGGCGTCTGGCGTTACGATGAGGGTTATATCTTTTAGGGTGGTGGTGGTGTTCACCACTGTGAGCTGAACCGTGTAGGTTTGGAAACCGCTAGTCGGATCACCAACACTCAGCGTCTCCACTGACGAAACACAAGAATTAAACGGCTCAGCTCGTAGTTGCTCCAGCTTGATTTGAGCGATTGCCAAAGCACCCGCACGAATCGCCGCTGTGGAGTTGTATCTCATGGCGTAGATGAAGAGCGGCGCAATGCCTGCGGACACAATCATCATCAAGACCAGCGCGATGGTGGTCTCAATTAAGGTAAAGCCGGCCTGGCCTTTGAGAGTAGTAATCGGTTTCGGTTCCATACAATTTACCTGGATTTTAGTTGGTAACATTTACTGTGATGGGGAATGTGGTGCCACACTGCGCGGAGAAATTCACAATAAAAGGTCCACGTAGAGTATTGTTTGACTTGATCGCGAAATTCGAACCCGTAGATACCGTTTGTGATGCAGGTGTGACGGTTAGATTAGAAGGTTTTGTCGCCACCACGCCGCTGGCAACGCTCAGACTAACCAACACGTTTGCCGTTCCACCGCCATTTTTCTTCACTGAGACACTTGTTGATGAAACATGAATTGTGCATTGCGGCGGTCCGGCTTCCCCGCCTACTCCTTCTCCCGAGACATCCAAACAAGGAGTGCCATCCAGCGTGTCGGTTCCGTTTACTACCGTCGCGGTACGCACCGCGGATGAGGGAAGGATTCCATTGTTGTAAGGAACGTTGGGAAGTACTGGTTGTTGGTTTTCCACGGTAACATCGCCTGAACCGGACACATCAACGTTCAAGGGTTGACCGGACCCATCGGCATTATTTACCGCAAAAGTAGTAACACAAGAAGTGCCCGAGGTGAGGGTGCGCCCGCGCCAATTGAAAGTGACCTGGGGAAGGGCTGCGTTATTTGCTATCTGAACGCCGGACTCGAAGGTAAAACTGCGAGAAGTAGGAGCGCCGGTGCTTAAAAAGTCCATGTTGACTGTATAGCTTGTCTGACTGGTAAACTGGACAGAGGAACTGCCGTGACGACGAACGGCATCAATTCGTGCTTTCTCCATATAGCTGGCGAGTTGTCGCACGGAATTTTGGATACGCAGAGAGGCGCGAGCTGTTCTGAAATTAATTATGGCGACGGTTGATAGGACTGCAATAATCGCAACAACGATTACCAGTTCGGCCATCCCCACCCCGCTTTCTAAGCTGAGTTTCCGCGTTGTCTCGTTCTTGGTTTCGATAATCATCCTTCCTCCTGCTTCTTACGCCTGAGTGCGACCCTCGGCGGCTCTGCTTTGGCAACACTTATGCCAACTCCAACTCTCCAAAAAAATGGCCCGTTTTGCTTAGGTACCAGTCAGCTCAACAGTCAACCCGTTACTTTTAGTTACTACGACGGAAGCCCCTTTCCTCTTCAAACCCTGGGCTCGCGAGGGGACTAACGACGAATAGAAACCGCAGGTGATTGGTAATTAATTTCGTCTTTGATCAGGAAAGCGCGGGAGCTTTCGAACTTTAGACTAAAAGGGGAATCTTTCGGTCTGAAGCGGGGAGGCTGTCTTCCTGAGGCCAGCGACACTCTGACAGGATCGTGAACAAGATCGTCCGCTTCGTGCGAGGTGCCGCACGCCGCGCGCGCAAGTTGGACGGTGAAGCGCCCCGTCGGTCGTCAAGATCGGCGGGGCGCAATTATTTGAGTTTAAGCGTTGTCAGGGAGAATTTGGATGAGCCTTCAGCGTTGATCCCGGTTCTCCATTCACAGTGCCGGAGACGCTTTCGGTATCCGCGAGTCTCATTGTTAGCGCCAGGGGCTTGTAGTTGAAGGCCTTCGGTCCGCCGCGGCTGTTTTGGACCAGCATTACCAGATAGTCCTGATTTGATCGAAACCGAAGGACGTTGCCACGTTGGTTCATGATGACGAAGAGTAGTGTGTCGCCGTTCCGGGTTCTCATTTGTCCAACCAGTGAACTGGCACCTCCATCGGTTCGGGTAAGCGTGCCTGTCTTGGCGATGACGCTTCCTTTCCAGGCGGGGCCAGTAAAGCGCTCCTCGAGAGTTCCAGGATCGATTCCAGCAACCGGCATGATGTCTGAGGGCGATAGTTTGTTTTTCTGAAGTTCGTTGCGCAGCCCGCGAAATATCTTCATCATCGCGCGAGGAGTCACCCGATTTACACCCAGACCGCTTAAGGACGCAAACTGAATTTCTTCAGGTGGGATGCTGAGAGTTGTAGCTAACTGACGCATCACTGCCTCCGTTCCCCCGAGGCTATCGCCAATGCGTTCGGCCATGAAGTTGTTTGAATAGCAGAGCAACACCTTGAGCACGTCGGTTAGCTTGCTCGACTTGTGCGTCAGCAGCAACGTGGCGCCCGGAGCCGCTGAACCAACACTAACTTCCCCCATCACTGTTAAGCTTGGAACCGTCTGCAGGCTGCCCACATCGCCAAGCGCTGTTCGTTCGTAGGTCCATGCACGCACGGCTTCGGTGGAACGCCGCGTGGCGTCAAGCGTGTCGTAAAGTGATGCGCCTGATGCGCTGGCTGACGCACTGAAGTTCATTGTAAAACCAGGCGCCACGATCAAGTCGCCACTAACACTGCGAATCCCCAAACTATTTAACTCTCGCGCAATCATCACCGCATGTTCGTGATGGAACGATGGATCGCGACCGGTGACATATAGATTCCCCGTGATCTGCCCACTTGCTTTGTCTAACGTGCCGTCGGTCCAAAAGCCGGTACTGAAACGATGATTCGGTCCGAAATTGCGAAGTGCCACCAGCGCCGTGGCGAGTTTGATCGAGGAGGCAGGATTGAAACCCTGGTCGATCGCCTGCGCTGATACAACCTTCCCGTCCAACGTTTCTATCAGCACACCTTGAAGGCCGTAGACGGGCGGCAGCCCATCATCAGGACTTGTTTGAGATTGAATCTGCGGCTGAGTCGTAACGGGAGGCGCCGTGGTCTGTTCTTTCGCCGGCGTTTGGGCCGCAAGCGGCATTCGCGCCAGAAGCAAAAATATTGCAGCAGCAAAAATGCGACGAGCAGGACTTGAGAAATTAGAATTGCTTTTCATACGTCGTGGCCCATTATTGCTCTAATGCGAGCGACAAAGAATAATAACATGGTGCGGGAGAGTCGCGGGAAGAGTATCTTTTGATGCGATCTTACTTGCCTGGGATGCCGCTTGCGCCCACTAGCTTTGGCACGCTGGGGCGCGCACAATGGAAACCCAAAGTTCGTTGACAACGTCAGAAGCGCAAACCTAGAATCTCAGTATTGACAATCCAGTGAGACCTAACCGTAAGCCGGTAGTTATTGAAGACATCCGTGCCACCCACAAGGCGCGAAAGAAAGAGATTCGCGCGCGGCTCGATCAGTTTCAGGAGGTGTGGCGCAGAGGATCAGACGAGCAACTCTGGGAAGAACTCGTCTTTTGTATATTCACTGCCGGCGCGTCGGCGCGCATGGGCTTCCGCTCCGTGGAAGCAATCAGACCGTTTCTAATTGACGGCAGGCGTGAAGACATGACGCTGGCCCTGAAGACAAACGGGGCACACCGTTTTCCGGTTGAGCGACCGGGTTATATCGTAGTCACGAGAGACTACTTACGCGAGCATTGCGGTCTGGCCCTGCGTAAAAAGCTTCAAAGCTTCGCAGATCCACTTGAGCGGCGCGATTGGCTGGCGCGAGAAAAACGCATTAAGGGCCTCGGATACAAAGAGTCGAGCCACTTCCTGCGAAACATCGGTCTACTCGGACATGCCATTCTCGATAAGCACGTGATGAGTTGCCTTGCAGACTTAAAAGTGGTCGAGACACCTAAGCCTCCGGCAACGCGAACGCGATATTTGGAAACAGAGGAAAGACTACGATCCTTTGCGCGTGAAATTAAGATTGACTTTGACGAGCTTGATCTGGTTCTGTGGTCAATGAAAACCGGCGAAGTCTTGAAGTAGTAAAAAATTTTTCTCCCCAGCAGGTTGATTTGGATACTCCCGAAGTATCCCGTAACGCGGAGAGATAGAAATCATGCAAGCTCTTAACGCGAAACGGTGGCTCCCCCCAATGGTAACAAAACTTTGCGCCGGCATTTTTATTTGCCTGGCGATGTCAGCGTCCGTCCTGGCGGTTGGCGACGGAAAACTACGCCAGCGTGCTAATGAGGCACTCAAGGACGGAGACTATGAGAATGCCGAAAAGCAGTTTAGGGAGTTGCTCGCGAAAGACGCTCACGACAAAGAAGCCCGTCTTGGTCTGAGTTTCGCGTTGCTGAAGCAAAGAATGCTTCAGGACGCTTACGACCATGCAGCGCGAGTTGTCCTGACCGATCCTCTCTCATCACGCGCTCACGCCCTTTTGGGATCCGTGATTCTCGCGTCCGGTGATTTTCAGAATTCGGTTGAAGAATTCCGTACCTCTCTAAGCCTCAAAGACGATGAGGCACTGGCCATTGCCGGCCTGGGGATGGTCGATTTTTATGAGAACCGTCTCGACTCGGCGATTAAGGCATTGCGTCGCGCGGTAAGTCTGGATGCCTCCGAGCCTGACTACCTTTTCAACCTGGGACAAGCCACGGCCCGTAACGAACGCTACAAGGAAGCGGCAGATGCGTACGAGAAATTCCTGGTTATCGCGCCCAAAACCGATGCCGATCGGCGGGCACGCATACGCGGCTTGATCGACTTTCTGCGCTACCTTGGAAAGCAGAGCTCTTTGTATGTTCTTGCCGGGGAAAATAAAACGACCGTGGCCTTCGAGTCGGTTGATGGCCGGCCGATCCTGAAGGTGCGAGCAAACAACGGCAAGGAGACTTTACGGTTTGTTCTCGACACCGGATCGGGAATGTCCGTCATCTCTGAAGAAACGGCTAAAAAATTAGGTTTGCATCCCGTGGCCCGTGGCGGACAGGCCCGTGCGGTTGGTGGTGGCGGCAAGTTTGATATCGTCTACGGTTTTCTGGACTCGATCGAGCTTGGAGAGGTGAGAGTGGAAAATGTTCCGGTCTACATTCGCCACTTCTTTGACGAGAAGAATCCAGTCGATGGCTACCTCGGTCTATCAGTGATCTCAAAGTTCATCGCCTCTGTCGACTACAGCGAAAAAGTTTTCATGTTGCGCCGGCCATCGGAAAATTTCGTTAAGGATCTTTGGGGCATGCGAATTTCAAGAAACACCGTTCAGCCGTTGGCTCCGGGCGTTCTGGAGATCCCGCTGCGCACGACCTCTAGTGGGTTTCTAAGTGGCGAGGTTCATCTCGAAGGAATTGAGAGGCCGCTGAATTTCATAGTTGATACCGGAGCGAGCGTTTCGGTCGTTTCCGAACGTCTGACGAAGGAAGAGGATCTTAGTAGCTATCTGGAGCCAACTCGTTTGCGAATTTATGGCGCCGCGGGTATCGCTGATGATGTCAGGAGTGTGCTCTTGCCCAAGGTCATGTTGGGCACAATTACGCGCGAGCGAATTAGTGCGGCCATTCTGGATCTTGACCCGGTAAACGAGACCGCCGGTTTCACGCAGATGGGAATTCTCGGAGCAAACTACCTGCGACACTTCCGGGTCTCGTTTGACTTTCAGCGAGGACTTATTCGGTTGGAACCACTGAATCAGAAGACGAATAGCGTCGACGTGGCCAGGCCGAATGAGCACCTGGATCAATGAAACAAAGCCTTTATCTGGAAACTTCCGTAATTGGCGCCTATCTCGACAACGGCGAGCCCTTCCGTCGTGACCTGACTATCCGTTGGTGGGAACACGAAATGCCCGACTACCGCGCAGTCATCTCGCCACTCGTCAACCGGGAGCTTGAGCGTGTTAGCGAGCCACATCGCTCGGCCTACTTAAACCTTATTTCGAATCTCGAACAGGTAGAGCTTACGGAGGAAGCTGCAATCCTGGCCGACGGCTACATCTCGCGCGGAATATTCCATCGCAAATACATTGCCGATGCGTTGCATGTGGCGATCGCTTCATGTCATAAGATCGACTACCTTGTGACCTGGAACTTCGGACACCTGGCGAACGTTCGCAGACAAGCGCGCATTCGGTTGTTTAATACTGCGGCCGGATTTTATGTTCCGATGATCGTTACACCGGAGTTTCTCGTATCGGAAGCGACCGAGAAAGTGAATTGAGTTTGTCGGCAGACCCGTCGAATCTCAAACGTGAGATCTGAAATTCGAAATCTGAGATTTGAAATTTGAGACCCAAGGTGAAAGAATCAAGAATGTACCGGCGTCCTAAATTCCTGGAAGTGTTGCATGCCATTCGCGAGAAGATGTCTCGCGACGTAGACTATGATGTAGATCTTTTCGCAGAAATGGTCCGCTCAGGTGTAAGACCAACTCACGGGCCGGCGAGAATTATTCGGGGAGTGCGCACGCGCGCGCAGCCTGACGAAATACAAGTAGATGACGAGCCTGAGGAGAGACCGAAAAAACAAGCGGGCAAGTCACGATAGTACTAATAGTTTGAAAAGCGGAGAGTGTTACCCACAGATTGATGAATCCAACGTTTGAAACAATCGGTTTGGAAGTGCCCAGCGAGAAGGCATTCAACTATCTTGCCGAGCGCGCCGAGGATCAGGGTGAAGCCACGCAGCTTAATCGGCGTGGCGCCGTGCTCCACGGTCGTTGCTGGAAGTTAGGTGATGGGCTGGAGGTCTGGACGGTTCTTTATCAGTCGGGAAGAAATGTTTTTTACGCGGACTGCCGGCCTGGATTTCGGGCCCGCTATATTCAAAAAATCAGTCCCTGGGCGCTGACCGAATATGACGAAGAAGGCGAGGCAGTGGTTCACGGATATCGCGAGGGCGCCGATTGTGAAGTCTTGTTCGAGTTGCAAAATCTTACCGAAGTTGGGCCCGGAGGCTTTGGCGCGGAAGAGCTTCACGTGGGTCTTTGTGGCCTGGCATATCGCGCACGCGTACGCAGCACCCCTGCTAAAACCAGATGGATGCCATTGGACAAGGCCGCGCCATCACGCGCCGCTCATGAGAACGATTGGAGCCTGACCGGTCGTGTCATCGCGTTTAAGCCACTGAAGAATCCCCTCTCTGGCAGCGACTTATATTGGATACATCTGGATCTTGAGAGAATGAATCTTGAAATTCTCGTGAATCAGCGTGCGTTGCGCGGGGATACGCTGGCGCCCGGCGTCATGCTTGACGCTGAGATCTGGTTGCAGGGTCACGTCCTCGATGAGGTAGCGTTGAGCTCGCGTTACGAAGGGTTGGATACTTCAGGTTCGACTGCGAACTTCTGGTCGCAACTGAAACGGAGAAACTAACCAAAGGGTAAGAGAGGATAAGGGGAAAAGGGTAAGGCATTGTTCCTTCCCTTACCCCTTTCGCTTTACCATTACCCTCTTTCCTATTACCCGCTCCCCATCACCCTGGCCCTCCATGAAACGTCTCCTTATCGGTTGCCTCACAATTGTCGCACTGCTTCTCGGTTCCTATTTTTTCAATCAATATTGGATTCATCGCTATGACGGCATGATTGCCAGGCAGGCGAATGTCTACCGTCTTGACCCGGCCTTAGTCTGGAGCATTATTTACGAGGAGACTTATTTCAGTCCCTGGAAAAACGGCAAAGATGGCGAGGTTGGCCTCATGCAAATCACGCCCGCGGTAGGCCGGGAGTGGGCTGCGGAGACCGGCATGCATGATCTGGAAAGGCAGATGGCCCAGAGTCCTGCCGGCTTGCTACGTGACCCGGAACGAAATATTCAAATCGGCTGCTGGTATTTGGAAAAAATCTACGAGCAGTATCGCGACACTGCTGATCCGGAGCCGCGCGTAATTGCGGCGTACAATGCCGGCCCGAGCAGAGCTGCTGAGTGGAGCAAAGTCGCGGAGGGCGTCAGGCCGCTGACCGGAGACGAGTTCATCAACCGGATCGAAATTCCTTCCACGCGCGCTTACGTCAGCTCGATCATGGAACGCTACCGCAAACTGAAAGGACCGGCGCAAGCCGTGACTACTCTTCAGAGTTCACCGTCACCCGCTAAGTAACGCAAACCAAAAGATTGCGTTACAGTTTCTCAAATCGATGACCAAAATCTACTGCGCAAGTTGGGTTCTTCCCATCTCATCGCCACCGATTGCTGACGGTGCAATTGCGGTTGAGGGGCAGCAGATCGTTTCGGTGGGCACACGCTCAGCGCTGTTCGCGCAATTTAGAGAGGCAACAACTCTTGAGCTGGGTCAGTCCGCCATCATACCCGGTCTGGTTAACGCGCATTCCCATCTCGAACTGACTGCGATGCGTGGCTTCCTCGAAGACGAAGCTGGTTTTTTCGCCTGGCTCAGGAAACTGACCCAGGCCCGGCTCGAGCGAATGACTGCTGACGACTTAAAAGTTTCCGCTTCCTGGGGCGCTTGTGAAGCCGCGCGGGCCGGCGTGACCTGTGTTGCCGATGCCAGTGACGCTGCGCTGCAGAGCCTGACTGCGCTCAGCGACGTGGGCCTGCGTGGCATTGTCTTTCAGGAATCGTTTGGCCCGGATCCCCGACTGGCCCAGGAGAACTTCGAAAAGCTGAGGACAAAAATTGCTGGTTTACGTGAACGTGAAACGTCGTTGGTAAACGTCGGAGTTTCACCACATGCACCTTACACGGTCTGCCGTCCACAGTTGCAAATGATCTCCAGGTTTGCGCTGGACGAGAAGCTGCCGGTGATGATGCATGCGGCGGAGACGGAGATGGAAGTTGCGTTCCTGCGCGAGGGGCAAGGTCCGTTTGCCGAAGGGCTCAGAAGCCGGGGGATTGAATGGCAAGCGCCGGGAGTTTCTACAATTCAATACCTGTATGACGTGGGCGTGCTGGAAACCAGGCCGCTGCTGGCCCATTGCATTCATGTGGATGACGCGGACCTCGAAACCATTAAGCAAACTGAAACGCGAGTGGCACACTGTCCGAAGTCAAATGTAAAGCTCGGTCATGGCATTGCACCGTTCGGCAGGATGATCGAAAAGGGAATCGACGTTGGCCTGGGTAGTGACTCCGTCGCCAGCAATAACACCTGTGACCTTTTGGAAGAAGCGCGGTTCGCACTGTTGCTGGCTCGGTCGCAGATCGCCGTTGGCGGCGATCGCAATCGTGACTTGCACTGTGATGACATGTTGCATGCTGCGACCTTAGGAGGCGCACACTCACTTGGCTTAGCCGGAAAAGTCGGCGAGCTCAAGGCAGGCTTGCAGGCAGACTTTGCGGTTATTTCACTTGATGGCGCTCATCAGATCCCGTCATACGGCCCGACCGAGACGCTAATCTTTGCATCCTCAGGTCGCGACGTAGCCATGACGGTGGTAGCGGGAAGGGAAGTCTATCGCGATGGCCGCGTCATGAACGTTGATGAGGAACGTCTGCGCGCGCGCATGAATGAGATTGCCAGGAAATTAAGGGACTAACCGCCAAGACGCCAAGGCCGCCAAAAAACTGAGATAGAAAATATTCCCTGGCGCACTTGGCGTCTTGCGGGTTTGAGTTTTAGAGCGACGCAGCAATAGCCTCGTCAAAAATTTCCAACGCGACATCCACGTTTTCTTTTGACAGGATCAACGGCGGCGACCAACGAATCGTGTTTGCGCCTGCCCCCAGAATGATCAGTCCGCGTTCGAAGCAGGCAATCTCCACGCGATCCCGTAACTCCGGAGCCGCCTTGTTTCCAGCCCGATCTTCCACAAACTCCACCCCGATCATCAGGCCCATGCCGCGCACGTCGCCAATGCAATCATACTTCTGTTGCAGCTTCTTGAGACCCGCTTTTAAGTATGCTCCGACCTCAGCACTATTTTGCACTAACCCGCCTTCGAGTAATTCAATTGTCTTCAACGCCGCCGCGATACAAACAGGATTGCCGCCGAAGGTTGACGCGTGCGCGCCGGGCTTCCAGTCCATCAAATCGGCTCGGGCGACACAGGCGCCGATGGGCAAACCGGAACCGATGCCTTTCGCGATCGTTACGATGTCAGGTTCTACATCGAAGTATTCGGACGCAAACATTTTCCCGGTGCGGCCCATCCCGGATTGCACTTCGTCAACGATCAGAAGAATGCCGTGCTGATCGCAAATCCGACGCAGGCCTTTTAGAAAGCCTGCAGGTGCAGGGACGTATCCGCCCTCACCTTGCACAGCTTCAACCACAATTGCGGCAACTTCTTCAGGCGGCGTTGTCGTCTTGAAGAGTCTTTCCTCGATCCAGTTCAGCGCCCCCTGTCCGGCGCCGCCATCGCCGCAGTCTTCAGCGCGAAACGGATTACGAAATTCGTTGGGATAGGGAACGTGCACCACGTCCAGCGCCTGTCTTTTAAATCCCAGGCGTTGGGCCGAACGAGACGAGGTCAACGAAAGCGAACCCAGAGTGCGACCGTGAAAACTATTGAAGAAGGCGATGAACTTTTCGCGGCCGGTTGCATGCATCGCGAGTTTCAAAGCAGTCTCGACAGCTTCAGTGCCACTGTTTGCAAAGTGAGTTCGCGTAGGCGATTTCACCGGCACGATCTGATCGAGTTTCTTCGCGAGGGCCGGCATATGGCGGTAGTAGTAGTCCGTGCCGCACATATGAATGAGCTGCGCAGCCTGGTCCTGAATCGCCTGCACCACCTCTGGATGACAATGGCCGGTGGAACAGACTGCAACGCCGGCGTTGCAATCGAGGAAAATGTTGCCATCAACGTCCTCCACCCACACGCCCTGCGCGCGTTCAGCAACAAGTTTGAAAGAAGGCCGCGGATAAGAAGGGGTAACAAACTGGGCGTCAGCGGCAATGATTTCCTTACCCTTCGGACCGGGTAATGCGGTCTTGATTTCGGGGCGCTTCGGCGGTGCCATTGTGTTGGTCGACATGATGCTCTCTCCTTCTAAAAACCGGCCGTTACGGACAGTGCGGCCTGCTGAAAACAACCCTGGCTCGACAAACAAAAGTCGAGATCTCTTCAAAAAAGGCGATATGAAATTACGGAAGTAAGAGTTAGTCGGCGAACAGATTGCAACGGCTATCGAGCGGGCGGTGATTCAAGGTTTGGGTATTCAACATGGCTCGTGCTCGGTGCTGTCGCGTTAGCGGGGGCTGGTAATTACGTGCCGTCAGGGTGGGGATACTATCACGCGACGCCGTGCTAGTTCCAGTAGCCGGCTGATCCAAAGTTGCACCCTTAAGAGCCAGCGAGCGCGATTTGCTGGGACCGCGGGCGTCTCGCCCGCATTGGTGGAATGTAAACAAATAGACTCAGCCGCGCTTGAGTGAACCCGTTGCCAGGCGGGCGGGGGTGCGCGCGGTCCCAGAAAATCGCCTGTCCTGGATTCCAGGGAACTAGCTGGCTGCCTCAACGAGGGTAAAGTTCTCTTCAGCTTCGCGCGCGAACGATTCTCGAATCGTCTCTTTCGGCGGCGGTGCGGGCCAGAGGGTGAGTCGGCGTCCGAAAGAGTGAACCAACACACGCGAACGGAAGTAGTACTCGTGTTCCCACTCCACCTCGGCCATCGTCAACAGGCAATCAACGAATTCTTGACAGCCGCAATCGCGCGCGTATCTCGCAGCGGTTTCATATTCGCGAATATTGCGGCTCTCCAGCCGGCCCGCGCCGTACATCGGCGCGAACCAGCCCATCAGATGACAAAGAAAACCTAATGCTCGGCCAAGTAATAACGAGCGAATCTCACGCTGCCGATTTGGATGCGCTTCCAATTTTTCGAGCATCCCCCCGACTAGTTCGCGATGATGCCACTCTTCGTCTTCGATCTGTTTAATGCGTGCCCGCTCACCCACGTCGACAACAGAATGCCAGTGGCCGCGATAGGCATACGCCGCCGCTTGCTCCGCTGAGTAAGCGAGCTGCAGAAGAGCTATCAGATTTTTACGGTTTTCGATTTCGGACATGCGCGCGAGTCTATTCCGAAACGAAGTTGTAGGTGATAACTCCGGTTACCTTAACTGGCTGCCCGGATAATTTGGTTGGTGAAAACTTTGCGCCCCGCGCCGCGGCAATTGCCGCCGCCTGCAACAACGGATGCCCAGAAACGGCGTGGGCTGAAACCACGTTGCCATTCTCGTCAACAGTCACTTGCACTACGACAGTGCCTGAGGCTTTCGCTGCCCTGGCGATCGGCGGATATGACGGCTTGGGCAAACTGATTGCCTTGCTATTCAACACGCCGCCGGAAATCGTCTTAATGTCAGCTGAGGTTTTCGTTTCAGGTTCGCCTTTTTCCGATGATAATGGCGGTGGAGTGGCTCCTGGTTCTTGCGGCAGCATGGGCACAGTGGTCGTTGGAACGTCCGTTTTGACGTCGTTTGACTCGGGGCCTCCGACGTTGTCGATCTTCCAGGAGCCACCTTCCTTGCTCAGAGCGAACACGAGCTTTATCGAATCGTTTCCTTTTTCGGGCTTGTAGAAAAAAGAACTTGCTTGCCATCAGCGGTAGAAGTTTCCACGATGTTCTCCATGCGATAAGTTCCACTAGCGGAGCTTGCCCGTCTAGCTGTATCCGAGAATTTTTTATTGTTTGATCGGATCGTGTCCGCGCCCAGCTTTTGAATAGCCTTGCTGGAAAAAAGCTGCGTCATTGTATCGACATCACCTTTTTGCGCCGCCGCCATGAACTTCTTTACGGTCGCCGTCGGACTCCAAATCAAACTGCATCCAGCTACGAGAAACAGCACCGTCAAGAACAAAAGTCTCAGTTTCATTTGCCCTCCATAGAAACTAATTCGCCCGAGTTTGATTTACTGACAGATAATTCGGTTCAAGTACTGTGGTTCACTTTAAGTTCGAAAATCTCATTAACACCGTGGCTTAGCCCGGTGGACCAGTGCTGCTCGAGTGGGAAACCGTTTAAACGGTTTCTCAATGCCTCTCCCATATCTGGGTCACCGGGCCAAAGCCACGGTGTTAATGAAAAAAGCAACCCGGTTCAAACTGAACCAGTATCATTCGGTTCAGTTTCTTGACACTCTCTCGCACCGAGGCTTACACTCGCGGTCTTTCAAATCCTAGCATTCTTAACAATAAATTGCGCAGCAAGACCGCGCCATCCGGCGGCCTTCCTGACCTCGAAAGGATCACAAAAGATATGGGTGCGCGAAACAAGATTACGGTGGTTGGCGCGGGCAATGTAGGCGCTACGGCCGCCCACTGGCTGGCGGCGAAGGAACTTGGTGATGTGGTACTCGTCGACATTGTTGAGGGAGTGCCGCAAGGTAAGGCACTCGACCTGGCCCAGGCAGCGCCGATTGAAGGCTATGACGTTAAACTCGTAGGAACGAATACCTACGATGGCACTGAAAACTCCGACGTGGTGATCATCACTGCCGGATTGCCGCGTAAGCCGGGGATGAGCCGCGACGATCTACTAAAAACCAACGCCGATATCGTTTCAAAAGTCGTCGATGAAGTAGTGAGCCGTTCGCCGAATTCAATTCTGATCATCGTCTCGAATCCGCTCGATGCGATGTGCCAGGTTGCCTTTCGCCGCTCGGGTTTTCCCAAGCACCGCGTGATTGGCATGGCGGGCGTACTCGATTCGGCGCGCATGCGTTGTTTTCTGGCAGAAGCCCTGGACGTTTCCGTGGAAAACGTCACTGCGTTTGTCCTCGGCGGTCACGGCGACACTATGGTGCCTCTACCGCGTTTCTCAACCTGCGCCGGAATTCCTATTCCAGAGTTGCTCTCGAAGGATCAGATCGATGCGATCGTGAAGCGTACCGCCGGTGGCGGCGCTGAGATCGTTTCACTCCTTAAAACGGGTTCAGCGTATTACGCGCCATCTGCCGCGGCAGTGGAGATGACGGAATCGATCTTGAAAAACAAGAAGAAGATTTTGCCTTGTGCTGCTTATCTTGAAGGTGAGTATGGAATCAACGGACTCTACGTCGGCGTGCCGTGCAAACTGGGCGAGCGAGGCTTAGAACAAATCATCGAGATTAACTTGCTTGCGGACGAACGTATTGCCTTGCAAAAGAGCGCGGCTGCAGTGCAGGAACTGATCGACGTGTTAGGTATTTAGCTAAACAGCCAGCGCATCAGCCCTCCGGGCTAGTATCCACAAGCAACCCTAAGATTGTTGCGCTTCAAACTCGAATTAACTTTTCACAAACAAAGAGGCGCCGGTGAATCACCGGCGCCTCTTTGGCTAGTGGGATGAAAACCAGTTACCTGGGGAAGGTGATGCTCTTGCCATCACCGACCGGTGTAGTCGGGTCGGCGTCATCGTCGTCTCCCAGCTGATTGTCAAAAACAACCTCGCCGGTCTTGTCGTTCCAGATCTTGAGGCGGAACTTGTCGACGCCGCCACCCTTGGGTGCCTGGCCGTCGATGACCGTCAGCAGGTATTTGTAACCCGTTTCGTTATTGAGCTTGCCATAACCCTTGAACTGCGTGCGCACTCCGGCAAGGGCCCGGAAGTCATAATTCAGGGAGCTGAATTCAAGGTTCCCAAGAATGAAGTTAACTAAATTTTCACTCTTGTTTTCTACCTTCGAACCCCTGACAGGCTCTGGCCTGGAGCTAAAATCAAAGTTGATCATTCCCATGACCAAGGGGTTGGTGGTTGGCGTTGCACTCAGCGCCGCCGGCACCCCCGATACCTTCGGACTGATGAAGGAGTTGGGAGCGGTAAAGACGGTATAGGGCCCGGCTTTCTGATTGGGTGGCACGAAGACGGTGCTCGTCTTAGTCGTGACATTGCCGGAAGCGTCGGTGCAGGTAGTGGTGATGGTGTAGAGACGACCATTGCCCTTACCGGAACGCTCCGCTCGCAACAAGACGTGATGCGCATCAATTACTTGCCAGTCAGGCGCCGTATCACCGTCACCGAGACCGTTGATGGGCTCGTTACTGGCAACCGTGAGCACGCAGTTCAGACCGGGACAGTTATCTGTCGCGGTGTAGTTGTTGGTGACGTTGACCAACTGATGATTAGGTGGCCACAGAATGTTCGGAGTGTTAGTCGGCTGACTGACCACCGGGAACTCCGTATCGTTCACCGTCACGGTAAACGTGCACGTTGCGGTGCTGCCGTCGAGCCTGGTGTCAGTTAGCGTAACCGTGGTGGTGCCGACCGGGAAGGTCTCGCCGGAAGGATGATCAGAAGTGATCACGCCGCCGCAGTTGCCGGTTTCCGTCGGCATCGCATAAGTGACAACCGCTCCGCATACACCCGGATCATTTGAGACCGTGATGTTAGCAGGACAGGTAAGCGCACAAGCGCCACTGCAACAGACGCGCGTGCTGGCGTAGATAGAAATCGTATCTACGCGCATTCCGCCGCCGGTTGGATTGGTGCCAGTGTCGTAGGCAGTACGCCATCTGAGCTGCGCATTCTGACCATACGACGCTGGAGGCAGGTTGACCGTCGTGGTTATGAAGCCTCCCGAACCGCCGGTCCAGGCTTGCCGCCCGGTCAAAACGCTATCGGTGACTGCGATGGTGCCACTATATCCACCTTCGATGAAAGTGCCGCCTGCGGCGAGGACGTCCGTGAAAGGCCCGCCATTTATGCTGATTTCCAGCACGCCGCCGTCAAAGGTCGGTTCGGTGTTGTAGTTGTTTCTGAACGTCAAACGCACCCCGGGATTCGTACCGCTAACCGGTGCAGTTGGAATTGCGATGACCGGCGAGGTCAAGCTGCTCTCGCCAGGTGTAGTTGAACCTGCACCAAAGGCCGCGTTCGGCGCAGTGTCAACCGTCGCCGTCGTCGTCACCCAAAGAACCGGCGTAGCACCTGCTCCAGACCGGGCCGTGGCCCAACCAGCAGGCAGCGCAGGAGCAGTGACGCCGTCGAAGTTTTCGGTGAACGCCGGCGCGGAATTGATGAGCAGTCCCAGTGTGAACGGAATGCTCACGTTACCGAGATCCAGATCACCGTCCTGAAGATGGAAAGTTAGGGTGATGGTGTTTCCACAGCTCGCGTTATTCGAAAAGTGGAAACTACCGAAGCCGGTCGCACCCGAAGCGACCACGCCATAGGTTTCCGGACCACTCGGGAAGGTCACTCCTCCAGTGGGGAGTAAGGTGACCACCAGGTTGTTGGTTGGACCAGGGCCGATGTTGGTGACGCCAAAGCTCACCGTTACGTCTTCGCCCGGATCGATCACGCCATTGCCCGGCTGACAACCTTCGGCGGTGAGTGTTGCGCCGCCATTGCGAAGCACCGGCAATTGCCGACCCGGAATGCCGATTTCCCAAATGCCACGACCGTGGGTCGCGATGCGCAGGTAGCGCTGTACGTTTGATATCTTCACGTCAAATACAGCGACGCGCGGCAGTCCGGTACCCAGTGGGGTCCAATTCAAACCGCTGTCACTCGAGTGGTAGACGCCAATATCGGTTCCCGCGTACAACGAGGTTGAGTCCTGCGGGTCTATCGCAATTGAGCTCACCGGAACCTGCGGAATGCCGCTGCTTGAAGGCGTCCAGGTAGGAGCCGGATCATTCAGATTTGTCGTCTTGAAAATCTGTTGACCGGCAGGGGGCGAAAAGCTGGTGAAGCTTATGTACGCGGTAAACTTGTTGTTGGGATCGATTACCGTTTCGCCGATGGAGTTTCTGGTCAGGTCGATAGGGTTAGGCGCCGGAAAGTTGCCGCCGGTGACGTTGGTCAGGACCGCGGAACCAGTGGTCGTGGCAAAAACATGACCGTCGCGCATGCCCACCAGCCTGACGTTGTCGTCCTGCGGCGAAATGCCGATAGAGGTGACAACAACTCCCGACCCGGCGGGGGCTGAGGGAACCAGTGGCCCCTGGCTCACCAACGACATCGTGTCGCCGCGATTGGTCGATCGATACAGGCGGTCCGTTCCGAAGTAGAGTGTATTCACAGGACTGCCTGGTCCCTGATTCATGGGTGCGTAGAACAACACGTTGTCGGCGCAACGGAAGCCGTTGTTGCCGACAGTTCCGGAGCAGCCCCTGAATGTCCAGCCGGAGAGTTGGCCATCGGCGTTTGCCAGAGTATTGCTGGCTCGCTCGAAACCGATCTGATTATTGGTCTGGTTAAAGAACGTGTGATACATCAAAACGTTGAAGGTGTCCGGCGCATTGTCATCGATGACAGCGTAGCCGCCGTCGCCGTCGCGACAGTGCGACACCGTTCCATTCGCAGCCCAACAAATAGTTCCGTTGTCTTGCGTCCCACCCATCAGGAAGTTTCGATCGAATGGATGCACGGCAACACCCTGGAATTGAGTGGCCGAGTAATCGATGTTGTTAAGGCTGGTCCAGGTAGTCCCGTTGTTGGTCGATCTCCAGATGCCGCCATCGCTGCCCGTATAAACAACCTGCGAGTTAGACGGAGCAATTGCCACGGCATGTCCATCGGCGTGAAGGTTGGCATTATTGTTAGCCCAGTTGGTGCCCCCATTGAGCGAACGCTTCATCACGTTGGCGCCGCAGTTAGCAGCTGAACTGCCGGCAGCTCCGGCCAGGTGGATCGTCTGATTGTCGGGAGTGACGCCTATTCCAATGTCATAGAAACACTGTCCGCCGCAAAAACCCGTCGCCGCCGGCATCGCGCCTGGAGCCGACCACGTCAGGCCGCCATCGGTGGATCGCCTCACAATGCCCGCCTGGGTTGCACCGCAAGCCGGACCGCCCAATCCGGCCGTCGATTGTTCGCCGGTGGCCGCGTAGAAGGTTGTGGCCGGCGCCGCGCTTCTGGTCACGGTCAGCTCGCCGCGCAAACCATTTGCCCAGGCGAGCGTGCGTGTGAATGTCGGCGCAGGATCGAGCGCATTCGCAGTTCGATAAATGCCGCCGTCACTGGAGGCTCCAGCCACTGTGGCCAGCAAAAGGCTTGGATTGGCTGGATCCATTTCGATGTCGAGCGTACTGCGATCGGGACCACCTACGCCGGTGATTGCGATCTGTTCGAAGGTTGGCGTGGCAGCCTGAGCGTTTGTCGAACGATAGACACCCCTGTTTGGTTGCAGCACGGTGGTCGTATTGGGGTTGCCTCCCGTTCCATTCGCCGTACACACGAAGATGGTGTTGTTGTTGAGCGGGTTAACAAGGATGCGACCGATTGCTCGTCCACTAAAAACATCAGCGCCGACGCCGTTTAGTCTGAACGGCCCATTCAACGTGGGAGTAGCGGAATTTGCGTTACGAATAATGTAAAGACCTTTGCCGGCGAAGCTGTCTGCGGACTGACCGTTCTCGCCAGTACCCACGTAAACGATACTTGAGTCGGTGGGGTCGATGGTGACCGCGCCGATGGCGAGCGTTTCAAGCTGAAATTCGAATAGCTTGGTCCAGTTGGTTCCACCATTCGTCGACTTGTAAAGTCCGCCTTGCGCGGTGCCAACATAAACAGTGTCTGGATCTGTCGGATGTACCGCTATCGAGATCGTTCGTCCGCTTACCGGGACTCGCGTCACCGAGGTTTGTCCGAGTGGTATTGGGTTCGGTCCGATAAAAGCCCAGTCTGTGGTATTGACGAGCGCCGAATTGCCAGAGCGCGTTCGACTAATTTGCTTTTCCTGTTTTTCCATTTGCCGGATCGCTCTTTCGCGAGCACCCTCCGGCACTTCCTGGTCTCTACCGCGCAACATATCGAAGTAGTCGCCGCGCGCGCGCAGGTAGGCTTCCTTGTCAACTCTTCCACCCATCCCCGGCGGCAGATCAGGATCTTCGTCGTCGCCCTCGGCGGGTTCAGGAGCTATTGTCGGCTCGGGAACCGGACCCAGGTTGGCCTCAGGTGGAAGTCCATTGAGCGTCTTTGCTCCCAAAGCAGCTTGACGGTCGCTTTGCAATTTTGCCGCTGGCCCGAAAGTCTTTACCTCAACTTTTCCTTTATTCCGACCAGCGGAACGCGGGGTAAAGTCCCAGGCGACTGCGAAGGAAATTGCTATCAAACTAAAGAGTAAGGTCCATCTGACTGCTTTATGCATAACTTTGCTCCTCGAAGATTTTTGGCCGGTTGAATTGTCACAAAAGTGGACACGAGGCGAACGATTACGCCTCGGGATCAGGCGGACCGCACGTTGAACTCAAAAGAGTTCAACTCCGACTTGAGATTGATAAAGAGAACTTCAGCGAACGCCCGAGCAGTGGTAACCGTCTGAGATAACGGCCAGCCCCTCTCGGTCTCAAACTTAAAATGTGGGCGCAGAGTACGGCGTTCAGTAGTAGTCTGTCAACCGTTTAGTGGAGTGAGGCTAACTATTTAGCAAGAATGTTTTTTAGCGAGACTGCGAGCTTCCGGAAATCTGAAGAGCTGATCCGAAAAACCGTAGCGACGGAACTGAACTACAAGAGCTGTTCGACCATCTGCAAAAGGTTACTTCTTCAGCCAATTAAAGAGTCCGTGGACGATCGTCTCGCGGTTCTCTTCGTAAATTGCGCGGGTGAGGGGAATGCCCATCGGGCAGGCCTTGATGCAGTTTTGCGCGTTGCCGCAGTTTGTAATGCCGTCTTCACCCATGATTCCCTCGAGGCGTTGGTCGCGCGTGGCTTCGCCGCTGGGATGCATGTTGAATAGACGCACCTGGGCGATGGCCTGCGGGCCGATGTAATGGTCTTCGTCATACTGCGGACACGCTTCCAGACAGCAACCACAGGTCATGCAACGCGAATAGGCGTAACGTTCCTGTACATCTTCCTGATCCATCCGTGGTCCCGGACCAAGATCATAAGTGCCGTCAAGTTCGATCCAGGCATTAACGCGCTTGAGGTGATCAAACATTTGCGAGCGATCGACAACCAGATCGCGAATGTTGGGAAACTTCTGCATCGGCTCAAGTTTGATCGGCTGTTCCAGATTGTCGACAAGCGCTGAGCACGACTGACGCGCGCGGCCGTTGATCACCATGGTGCAGATGCCGCACACCTGTTCGAGGCAGTTCATTTGCCAAACCGGCGGCGTAGTCTTCGTGCCTTCCTTGGTCACAGGATTTTTCTGAATCTCCATCAGGCACGAGATGATGTTGAGATTCGGGCGATAAGGAAGTTCAAAACGTTCCCAGTAGGGCGGTGAGTCGGGATTCGCCCGGCGCCGGATGTGAATTTCGACAGTCTTGGGCGGAACGCGATTGGTCTTGGTCGCTTGTACGTGTGTAGACATATTAGTTTTTTCCGACAGAACGGCACTAACTCCTGATCAATGACTCAACCTAAAAAGTCTCATGGTCAGGAAGGGTGGCTTGCCCCCGCTGAGATTGCGTGCTATTCAGTCCGAGCGGGGGCAAGCCACCCTTCCCGACTGCGCGTTCTTGCTCTTGAGTCATTCCTCACTGTCTGCCTTTATGGCGTTGCCCCATATTTCATTTTGCATCCGCAGGCGCTGCTGGCCGGGCCACTGCCGGATCATGCTTCGGTTCCTGTTTCGCTTTGCTGTAGTCGCGCTTGCGCGGCGGAATCAGCGAGATGTCAACCGGATCATATGAAATCACCGGCCCCTCACCGGAATACTCCGCGATTGTCGTCTTCAGGAAATTCTCGTCATCGCGATCGGGAAACTCCGGCTTGTAGTGCGCGCCGCGCGACTCGTTGCGATTCAGCGCGCCGAGTGTGATCACACGCGCCAACTCCAGCATGTTGTCGAGATGTCGCGCATGCGGCAGCGCCATGGTGGCCCAGAGATTCGAGTCGTTAATCGAGATACGCTTGTAACGATCCATCAGCTCGAGCAGTTTATTGTCCGTCGCTTTTAGTTTTTCGTTGTAGCGAACAACAGTAACGTTGTCAGTCATCCACTTGCCCATCTCCTGATGGAGCACATACTGATTTTCATTCCCGTTCTGCTTGATCAGCGCGTCGTTAATTTCCTGCTGCTTCTTGAGTTCCTGATCGTAAATGCGCGAGCCATCGGCGCCGTTGCGTTCGACATTCTTTGCATAAGTCATTGCGGCTGGGGCTGCGACAAATCCGCCATAGACACAACTCACCAGCGAGTTAGCGCCCAGACGGTTCGCGCCATGGATCGAGTAGTCGCATTCGCCGGCCGCCAACAGACCAGGAATGTTTGTGCGCTGATCGTAGTCAACCCAGAGACCGCCCATTGAATAGTGAACGCCGGGGAAGATCCGCATCGGCACCTGTCGTGGATCATCGCCCACAAACATTTCGTAGATTTCAAGGATCGCGCCAAGTTTTCGATCCAGGGTCTCGGCCGGAATGTGCGTCAGATCGAGAAAGACCTGATTTTCTCCGCCCACGCCCTTGCCCTCGATACAGACCTGGAAAATTTCGCGGGTGGCAATGTCGCGCGGAACAAGATTTCCGTAAGCAGGAAACTTCTCTTCGAGAAAATACCAACGTTCGTTTTCCGGAATCGACGACGGCGCCCTGGTGTCGCCGGCTTTGCGCGGCACCCAAACGCGGCCGCCTTCGCCGCGTGCCGACTCAGACATCAGTCGCAGTTTGTCCTCGCCGGGAATAGAAGTGGGATGGACCTGGATAAACTCACCGTTCGCATACTTCGCGCCCTGCTGGTAACAAGCAGCGACAGCACTGCCGGTGCAAACCATCGAGTTTGTCGACTTGCCGTAAATCAATCCGGGTCCCCCGGTAGCCATGATCACAGCGTCGGCGGGAAAGGCTTTCAGTTCGAGTGTCTGCAGGTTCATGGCGATCAGGCCGCGACAGACCTGCGCCTCATCGAGCACCAACGACATCATTTCCCAGTGTTCAAACTTGCGAACTTTCCCGGCGGCTTCGTAGCGTCGTACTTGTTCGTCAAGCGCATAGAGCAACTGCTGACCGGTGGAGGCCCCGGCGAATGCCGTGCGGTGGTGTTTAGTTCCGCCGAAGCGACGGAAATCAAGCAGGCCTTCCTTGGTGCGCGAGAAGGGCACGCCCATGCGATCGAAAAGGAAAATGATCGACGGCGCCATCTCGCACATGGCTTTGGCGGGGGGTTGGTTCGCGAGAAAGTCGCCGCCGTAGACGGTGTCATCAAAGTGTTCCCAGGTTGAATCGCCTTCGCCCTTGGTGTTGACCGCGCCATTGATGCCGCCCTGAGCACAAACGGAATGCGAGCGTTTCACCGGAACGACAGAGAATAGATCCACCGCATGTCCGGCTTCGGCGATTCTCATCGCCGCCGCCAGTCCGGCCAGGCCACCGCCAACGATCGCGATCTTGGTGCCGTTACTCGCCATCTTAGAGGATTCCTCCCAGTAGCCCGCCCGGGCGAATAAACGCGACCGCGGCGTTGATGCCAACCAGCAGCAGGAAAACGCCAAAACCAATGCAAGCGTAGCCGGTCAATCGTTGCGCGCGTTCGCCGATGGCGATGCCCCAATCAACCAGGAATAACCAGATGCCGTTTGCCAGGTGCCACACTGTTGCCGTAATTCCAACCATGTAAATCATAAATATCCAGACCATGTGAAACTCACGCGACACGATATCAAATGCCTGCGTCGGACTGTTTGCTACGGAGATAGTGTTCAGTCCGGGAATTAGCCCAAACCTGAAATTCAACACGTGGAAAGTAATGAAGAAAAACAGAATCACTCCCGTGATCCGTTGAATCAGATAGAACCAGTTGCGGGGGTAAGGGTAATTCAGATTATTCGGGCGCGCCTCCATCGTGATCACCAGGCCATAGACGGCGTGATAGATGAGCGGTATAAAGATTCCGCCAATCTCGACGAATAGGATATAGGGGATCGACTGCAGGTCCTTGACGGCATTGTTGAAGTCCGCGGCTCCGGTTAACGCCTTCGAGTTTGTGTAGAAATGCTCCAACAGGAAGAGACCGAGCGGCACGATGCCGGATAACTGATGAAGTTTGCGCAGTATGAAAGTCCTGCTTAAATTAATCGCCAAGTACGCGCTCCTTTGCCCTTGGACTTTGCGCTAAAGCCGCTAGGCCAAACTTAAGCAAGTTGTGATTGAGATTTTCCGTAGCAGGGAAATTATAGTGAGAAGTTTCTGAAAAGCAAAATGCATTAACCTCGATGAAGATCAAGTGATTTGCTGGGACCGCGGGCGACTCGCCCGCAATGAGCGCGAAGCGCGAAATGGTTTGGAAGATACCTTGAACGACTGCGCTACTGCGACGCACAGCGGGCGAGACGCCCGCGGTCCCAGCAAATCACTTGAGCGATGCACCGGTTTGAGCCGACAATCGTAAACAATGAATGACCTCTCGTTACAGTCCATTGCCTTCCTGGCTGCACAGATTGCGGCGCGAAAGGTCTCACCGGTGGAAGTGTTGCAAGCGCACCTTGACCGCATTAGAGAGATCAACCCGCAGCTGAACGCAATTGTCACATTGGCTCCCGACGCGTTGCAGCGGGCGAAGGAAGCCGAAGCCGCAGTCACTCGCGGCGATGCTCTCGGTCCGCTTCATGGCGTGCCGGTAACGGTTAAAGACACGATCGAGACAGGCGGACTGCGAACCACCAGCGGCTCGGCCATGCGGGCTGAGTTTGTCCCAAAGCGCGATGCCCCCGCGGTTGCAAGACTCAAAGCCGCCGGCGCGGTAATTCTCGGAAAATCAAACACTGCCGAGATGGCGATGGACTACACCACGGACAATCCAGTCTTCGCCCCGACAGTCAATCCGTATGACCCTTCACTGACGACCGGCGGATCCAGTGGCGGCGAAGCAGTCGCTATTGCCACCTGCATGTCTCCAGGCGGCATCGGTAGCGACCTCGCGGGCTCGGTTCGAATTCCAGCTCATTTCTGCGGCATCGTAGGTTTGAAGCCAACGGTGGGGCGAGTGCCGGGCGAAATGCAATTTCCGCCGAGTACCGGACCCTACTCGCTCGGTGCGACTATCGGGCCTATGGCCAGAGGCATTCGTGATCTGCATCTGATGTTCAATGTGCTCGCCGGAATTGATGCTGCCGAAGTGACCGGCCGCGCTTCTCTCGTGGGTTCGCGAGTCGCTTGTTACAGTGATGACGGAGTTGCGCCCGTCACCGAAGAAACGCGGCAGGCAGTCGAGTCTGCGGCGCGGGCCCTGTCTGACGCGGGATTAATCGTTGAACAAACCCGGCCGCCTGGCATTGAGCAAGGGCATGACCTTTGGCTCAAATTATTTTCGCGCGCTTCAGTCGTACAGCTTCGCAATGTTTACGCGGGAAATGAAGAAAAGGGAGGCGAGTTTGTTCGCTGGCGCCTGGCTACGGCTGACGACACGCCTGCGCCTGCGATCGATGATTACATCAAATCATGGTTGGAACGAGATCGTTTGCGCGAAGAGCTTCTTCGATGGATGGAGCACACGCCATTGCTTGTCGCGCCGGTGGGGGCCACACCTGCTTACAAACACGGAACGCTCAAGGTTATGGTGGGTGAACGCACGATGAGTACGTTTCGCGCTTTCAGTTATTCGCAAACTTTTAACGCATTCGATCTTCCCGCCGTGGTGGTTCCTGCCGGGCGTTCGCTTGAAGGCTTACCAATTGGAGTACAAATCGTTGGGCGGCCATTTGCGGAGGAGATGGTGTTGGATGCGGCGGCGATCATTGAAGAGGCGCTGGGAGGCTGGCAGCCGGTGGTGCAGTGGAGGTAAAGGTTGAATCTGGCTAATGAAACAGCTGCTTGCGTGATTGTACCGCTTCGCGGTTTGGGAAGGCTCTGAAACTGCCGAGGCTTTCTTTGGTCTGTCAAAAGTTTGTCCCGCATAGGGCAATCCGATATAGTTCCAACCAAAATTGATCCAAATAAACATCTACGGCACTTGCCGAGGAGTTGACTATGGGACCCCTTACTACGCTGCTTGCCTTCTTGTTCTTTGGTTTCATTGGGATTGTACTGCTGGTGATCGCCGCGAAGACGATCCGAATAGTCCCGCAGGCCACCGTAATGCTGGTGGAGCGGCTGGGCCGGTTTGATAAGGTCGCCAGCAGCGGACTCAATTTGCTCTGGCCGTTTTTGGACCGGCCACGGGCGGTCTATTGGACCAACACCCGGCCGGGCATCACCTCCATTGACCTGCGCGAACAATATATCGATCTGCCGCCGCAGCCGGTTATCACTCGCGACAACGTGACCATACACGTCGACTCCGTCGTCTACTGGCAAATTACCGATCCCATCAAAGCTGTTTACGAAATGAACGATCTCGTAGGCGGAATTGTGCAGCTTACGATCACGGGCATGCGCGCCGTGATGGGAGACATGGATCTCGATCACACTTTGTCCCAACGCGATCAGATCAATGCGAAGCTGCGTTTGATTCTGGACGAGGCTACGGACAAGTGGGGCGTTAAAGTTACGCGCGTTGACGTCAAGAACATCAATCCACCGGAAGACGTTCGCATCACGATGGAGAAACAAATGACCGCCGAACGTAATCGCCGCGCGCTGGTGTTGCAGGCAGAGGGCGACCGGCAGGCAGCGATCACGCGCGCGGAAGGCGAGAAGCAGGCGGCCGTTACGCGCGCTGAAGGCGAAAAGCAGTCCGCCATCCTGGCTGCAGAAGGTGCAGCGCAGGCCCGGCAGCGAAACGCCCAGGGCGAAGCTGAAGCTATCGCGCTCGTCGCGCAGGCAATGCAAGAGCACGGCAATCCGGCACAGTATCTGATTACCACTCGCTACATCGAAAGCTTGCGAGACATGACGCGCACCAATAACTCCAAAGTCATCTTTATGCCGGTGGAAACATCTGCCATGCTTTCGAGTGTGGGCGCGATAAAAGAAGTTTTATCGCAGACCGGCCAGACGAGTGGCGAGAAGGAACCACCGAGTCCGCCGCGTCCGCGAGAGTTGCCCGGTAAGTAGACAGTCTTTTTGGAGTGCGCTGACCTGTCAGCGCTTTGGTCTTGGGCGGCTTGGCGCCCATGTCTTTCAGATTTCAGTTCAACGATGGTCGCGACAGGTCGCGACCGACCAAAGCGGTGACAGGTCACCGCACTCCAAAAAGGGCATGACGCGAGACCACCGTGTATTTTGAGCCCTCACTGCTCAGTTCACTTCTAATCACTAACAACTCAGCGACGTCGACTTCCAGCGGATCGAATTCCATCTGCTGGTGAGCGTTGGCCAGCGCACGCGCTTTGTCGGCCTGCCGCAACCTGGCAACTGTCAAGTGTGGATGAAACGGACGTGTCTCTTTTGCGAAGCCCGCTGGCGCAGATTCTTCTTCGAGGCGCGCGTGCAACTCGGTAAGCTTTGCGGACAGGTCATTGACGCCGATCCACAAAACACGAGGTTGTCCGTGGGTTGGAAAAACTCCGGTCTGTTCAAAGCGAATTGAAAAAGGCTGGACTGCGGAAACAGTCCGGGACACAGCCTTTGAAAAATCTGCGACCGAAGGCGTTGGTATTTCGCCGAGAAACTTTAAGGTGAGATGAAGATTCGCATCACGCGCCCAACTCGCCTTTGCCTGTGGAACTTTTTCCTTAAGACGCGCGATGTGTTCGAGCACGAGACGGCGAGCGCTCTGCGGTAATTCGACAGCGCAGAATATTCGCCAGGAGTCCATGACCGTATCGCTCATAGAGAAGGGCGGAAGCGGCGGGGGCAAGCCCCCCTTCCTTGAGTTTCATCCTGACTTGAGAGACTTTCACTGTTGAGTATCCGAACTGCCTTAGAGTCTCGGGGTCAGGAAGGGGGCTTGCCCCCGCTACTTTTTTGGTTCAAGCACCCACGTTTCCTTTGTCGCTTTCGCAACCGCAGCCTCGCTAAACGGAAACTCGCGCGGTGTCACGGCGCGCCAGTCGGCAAGTTGATCGCTCCAATGTGGGCTTGAGGGAATGCCTGATTCGCCAAGCGTGATGCCATGTTGAGTCTGGTCCCAATTGCTCGTGTCCGCGATTAATCTCATTGAGACATTGGCGCCAACGTTGACCGTCGCTGCCAGCCCGCCAGTTCCGTTTTGCGGCAGAGGAGCCACAGTGAACTGCAAGCCGATCATTGGAGCCAACGACAGCGGGTGACGGAAGTTCACCTTAGACAACCCACCCCACGTCCACTTCGACTCATCTTCGCCGACATTTTTCGCCATGGCTTTGCGAGCATCTTCATAACAAGCACGCAGCAAATCGGAATAACTCGCGAACTCCCTTGGGAGCCAATCCTTCGGTTGCTCCGCTATCACTCGGTCGATCGTGGTGTCGAAATTAGACCATTGGAAATCCTTGATGAGTTCGTCTCCAAGCGCAGCGTTCAGAATCCGCGAACGAAAGGCCGCGCGCATTTGCCCGACCATTGGCGCAACCCGCGAGTCTGCGTTCATCAGGCCATCCCAGTGATCGAAGGCATCAAGCAGCTCAGCGAGCTTGGCTTCATCTGGTTTCAAACCCGGGCGCAGTATTTTTGACACTTCGCGCGCGAATGAAACGCCGCCGATGGAGTAAACATCGCCCTGAATGCGTCGAAAGTCGTCGGTAGTTAGCTTTGGTTTCTGATTGAGCAACTCAAAGATCCGGCGCGCGCGATAAGGCTGGGCCCATGAGTGAGTCAGGAAAAAAGGATAATCGGTGCCGACGATGCGTTGATTTGCAGTGACGATAATTCCCGACGGTGGATCGTAAAGGGTTGGCAGATCCTTGATGGGAATGTATTTGACCCACTCACCGGCGTCGGTTGAGCCATCGTACGGAACGCTGCCGTCGCCTGACTTTCTAACCGGCACAATGCCGGCGGCGTGGTACCCAATATGGCCGGCCGCATCGGCATAGACGATGTTTTGCGTCGGGGCAGTGAACGACTCTAGCGCCGCAGTGAACTCTTTCCAATTGCGCGCGCGATTGATTCCGTAGGCGGAGTCAATTTTGTTCAGCGTCGGATCCAGGGAAGTCCAGCGCAAGGCATAACGCTTGCCGCTTTTTTCAAAGACGATCGGACCGTGTTGCGTGATGGTAACGTCGAAAGGCACAGCATCGGTTGCCGAGTCTGCGAACCCTTTGCGCACCTTGATCTCTTCGTGACGAACTTCCGCATCGCGCCAGCCCGCCGAGGTCAGATAACGTTTCGGGTTGTTGGAATCAAACTTTTCTTCATAGAGATCCTGGACGTCAGGGCCGACGTTAGTCATACCCCACGCGATGTAATCATTGTGTCCGATGATCACGCCGGGACCGCCAGGGGCCGTCACCCCGGCAACCCTTAGACCGGGAGCGCTCAGATGAACCATGTACCAGATTGAAGGTGCGGACGCCTGCAGATGCGGATCGTTTGCGAGCAGCGGCTTGCCTGAGACAGTGTGCTTGCCGCTCACGACCCAATTGTTGCTAGCGGCCAGGCCTTCCGCGTAAAGACCTACGCGCGTCAGTGATTGAGCAGCTATTTGCTCGTCGCGCGCCAGGGCCAAAAGAGTCTCATGTGTTGCGGAGTCGAGAGCATCTCCTGAAGGTTGAGTCCCGCCTGCTGTCTTTTTGTTCTCTTTTGTATCCTTGCCGACAACCAGAACATCGAGCGGAGAAGTCTCGGGGGTGAGCGCGGCGCGTCTCTCCGCCGGCAGCGCGGCGAGAGCGGCACGCATAATGTCGAGCCGCCACGTATTCGAAAGGGCCTCCGCAAACACTTTTCCTACAAGCAAAGAATCAGCCGGTGTCCAGGGCTTTGGTTGGTACTGAAGAATTTGAAACTCCGGCGGAAGGCTCCTGGCATCAAGCGTTGCAATATAAGCATTCACTCCACTCGCGTAGGCCTCAAGCACAGCACGTGACTCAGGAGAAGCTTTGGCAAGTTCACTTTCTACTTCCTGCGCGAATCCGAGCGTGCGATGTTGCTTGTCTTGTTGGAGGACCGTATTGCCCAGGACCTCGGCAAGCTCGCCGCGCTCGTTTCGTCGCAGCAGATCCATCTGCCAAAGGCGGTCACTCGCGATCACGTATCCCTGGGCAAAATACAAATCCGCATCATTCTTCGCTTCAATGTAGGGAATACCGCGTTCGTCGCGTCTCACAGTTACGCGATCGCGCAGACCGGCGACCGCCAGCGTCTTAGCGCTCGCCTGATCAGACGTCGATTGTTCAGCGGCAACTTTTGCAGGCGAGTCTGACAGCAGCAAAAGCAAGGCAAAGCTGAGAGCAACTGTCGCAAATTGTCTCTTCATTCAGGGGAACCTCATGCTTGTGGAATGGCTGATAGTAGCACACCGGACCGCACAAATTAGGAAACGGGATCTGCCTCTGACACTGAAATGAGTACTGGCCTCATCTCACCAATGGCAATGGCCCCTAAAAGAGAATCTCAACTGCGGAGTGCCTCCAAACTAAACAGTTTGCGTTACGTCTGCCCTCACATTACAATCAGCGCCGGACTAAACGAACGAGCGATGTCTCATAGAAACCTCCAACATCTTCGGATCACTGTGGGCCTGATCTTCTTTTTCGCGCTGGCCCAGGCGGCGAGTGCGCAGCAGCGCCCGTTGATTACAGAAGACGTCGACATCATTCCACCTGGAACTCTGCGGATTGAAGCGGGTATCGACTTTCTACAGGGCTCGAAGTTTCCCGTGTCGGGTCTGACGGGTGACGAGACGCGCGTTGGCGTGATCGGAGTCACCATCGGATTTGCCCCAAACGTTGAATTTCAAATCGAGGGTGTAGCGCAGAATTTTCTAAGCATCAATACGCGTGGACCGTCAGCGATTCCATTGTCGTTAGCCCCGGGGGCCAATTCCACGAACGGGCCAGGCGATTTCATCCTCTGGACCAAATTCAAACTGCGAAATGAAACCAGGCGCGGACCGTCGCTGGGTTTTCGTGTCGGGGTTGGGTTGCCCAATTCGAATCAAGCAACCGGCATTGGATTGAACCAGACGAACGCGTACGGATCGATATTAGTTGGCAAGAAGTTTGGCCGCAACGGCCGCTTCAACACCTTCGGTAATCTGGGGGTCGCCATTCTTACCGCGCCGACACGACTGTTTACGCAAAACGATGTGGTGACCTATGGACTGGCGGGAATCTTTCGCTTGAATAGACAATTCAGCTTCGCGGGTGAAGTGAACGGTCGCGCCAATACCAGACCGAACGGTGGCCCACTGGGCACTGAGTCACAATCGGAAGCTCGCCTGGGGATGCAGATTCGGGCGTCGGGACTGCGTTTTGACTTCGCCGGCATCAAGGGACTTACAAACTTTACTCACGATTCAGGTTTCACCGTCGGGGTTACCTACGACACTCCCTCCCTGTTCGCACCCGCAAAATAAGACAAGTGATGAGTACTGAGTCATGAGTAATGAGTAGACCGCATTTACTCATCACTCATCAGTCGGTACTCATCACTTATTATTATGTTTGACTGGTTACGCGCCATAGGCCGCTGGCTTGAGTTGTATGTTATCGCGCTTCCGATCTACTACGCCGCGCCGGCTATGATCGTGATTGGCGCCCTTGATTCTTCGTTACTGTCCCTGCCAGAAATCAACGACTATCTCGTAGTTGGACGTTGCTTCAAGCAACCGAGCGCCGCGTTTTACTTTCCCTTGTTCGCTGCTCTTGGTTCGGTAATCGGGTGTCTCGCGCTTTACACCATCATGCGCCGGGGCGGCCAGGCACTGTTGCGGCGGCGTTTTAAACGGGAAAACATCGAACGAGTGGAACGCGTCTACGCGCGCTACGGATTTCTTGCCATTGCGATTCCTGCCTTATTGCCCCCGCCAATGCCGTTCAAGATTTTTGTCGCTACCGCCGGAACTCTCGAGTATCCGCGCTGGAAGTTTTTGGCGACAGTGATGGTGGCGCGTTCGCTTCGTTATTACGTTGAAGGTATTCTGGCAGTATATTACGGCCGGCGGGTGCTCTCATTTCTTAAAGACAACGGCGAGGTAGTTCTAAGTGTTGTGACCAGTGTCGTAGTTCTACTGGTTTTATTCTACGCAATTGCTAATCGCAAGAGTGGGGAGCCGAAAAAGCGAAGTGAAGACGCTGAGTGACGATGAAAAATTCATTTCTCTCGGTGTTTCCTCGGTGTTCTATGTGTCTCTGTGGTGAATAAAGCTAAAACAAATACTGACCACAGAGACACAGAGAACACCGAGGAGGCACAGAGAATTTCAACCACTCTCGAAGATTGAAAGGCATCCTAATTTGAAATTATTCCCGAAGATCACGCATAGCCTGACACGCCTCTCAGATTTCTTTATCGCGCTGGGACCCTTTGGTTTGTTTGCTGTCGCGCTGCTCGACTCCGCCTTCGTCCCCCTGCCCAGCAGCGCCGACGCGCTGATGATCCTGCTCACCATCGCGCATCCGCGGCTGATGGTTTTCTATGCGCTGTTGGCGACCGCAGGCTCGGCGATTGGTTGTGTGATTCTTTATTGCATCTCGCGGCGCGCCGGTAGCCGGGCGCTTAATAGGTTTTCACCGGCGAAACAAAAGAAGGTGAAGAACTGGATCGATCGTTACGACGTGTTGTCAGTCCTCGTCGCTTCGGTGATGCCGCCGCCGTTTCCCTTCAAATTATTTGTAGTGTCTGCCGGGGTGTTTCGTTTCAGCTTGATGCGCTTTACCGTGGCGGTTATTGCGGGGCGTCTGTTTCGTTTCCTGCTCGAGGGATACTTTACGATTCTGTACGGCGCGCAGGCGAAACAGGTCCTGCAGAAGTATTACCCATGGATCGGCCTCGGTCTCGCAGTTCTGATCATCGTTTTCTTTGTAGCCCGGAATCTGTTGAAGGGAAAGCCGGAGCCTGCTGAGGAAGCAAGCTTAGAACCCGGGAATTAGAGGCAAGAGCTGGGGCGCAGGACCCGCAGCTGTTTCATTGTTAGCTAATTCGAGATCCGGCGATCGGAAAATTCGCGCCGCAGCCAGATCACGGACACCGTGCTCTGCAAGCCGCTCCAGAATTCGAATAAAAACTTCAGCAGTAGCCAGCGCGTCACTACCGGCGCGATGGCGATGGATGATGGGAATTGAGAAATGGTCTGAGACTGTGTCGAGCCGGTAGTTTGCCAGACCCGGCACCGCGCGCCGCGACAGAGTTACGGTACAAAGATGGGGATTGATCATGCGATGCCCGGGATAGACGCGCGAGATTTCATGGTTGATGAAGTTCGTGTCGAAGGGTGCGTTGTGAGCTATTAATACAGCATCAGCAACAAATTCCAACCACCTCGGAGCCACCTCCGCGAAAAGCGGCGCTTCCTTAACCATCTCATTGGTTATGCCGGTTAGCGCCATGACGAAGCGGGGAATCGAAATCTCGGGATTCACCAGCGTGACAAAGTTGTCCACTATCCGGCCGCCGCGAATGCGATAGGCGCCCAATTCAATAATGCGATTGGGCGGCATCTTTGCGCCGGTGGCTTCGATGTCTACGACGACAAAATCCAGTTCCTTAAGCAACCGTGATTCGGAGTCATATGCTTGTAGCTCGACGGTGCTACCATCAATTATCTTGAACCGCCGATCATCCTTAACGAGATCGCTGACGAGCAGACCCGCCAACTCTTCGTCGATATGAGATACTTTGAAAACAACATCAACAATCTGTGAAGCGTTAGCCCGGCCTCCGGAAACGCGCAGCAGATCAATTGTTTCCTGAACCAGCATGGAGTCAGAAACTAGATTTGTAAAAGGCGGCATTCGTTTTGGATTGTAACACGACAACGCCGGCGAGCATGAGGAGTTAAGAGTTTGAAGGCTGAAGAAGTAATGGCGAAGTTTAGAAAGTCCGGTGCCTTGCTCGAAGGACACTTTGTGCTTACCAGCGGTTTGCACAGCCCCGTGTATTTACAATGCGCGCTGGTGTTGCAGCAACCGCGCGACGCCGAACAATTTGGGCGAAGCATCGCAGAACACTTTCAAGCTGAAAACATTCAGACCGTCGCCTCTCCTGCGATTGGCGGTATTGTCGTAGGCTACGAGGTCGCGCGCGCCCTGGGGGCAAGATTTATCTGGACTGAGCGGCAGAACGGTACGATGGTCCTGCGAAGAGGTTTCTCGGTTGCGCCCGGTGAAAAAATTTTGGTTGTCGAGGACGTTGTAACGACCGGCGGGTCAACACGAGAGACCGTGGCGGCGCTCGAGGCTATTGGCGCGCGGGTCGTGGGAGCTGCTTCGATCATCGATCGTTCATCGGGAAAAGCTGATGTTGGTGTGCCGCGCATGGCCCTGGCCACGCTCGATGTGGCGTTAGTTGATGCGGCTGTTTGTGAACCTTGCAAGCGAGGCGAAGTTGCAACCAAACCTGGAAGCAGGAAAGCGTAACCGCCAAGTCGCCAAGGACGCCAAAGGGAAGACATCCGACTGCGGGTTTGCATTTTCTATTTGCTTGGCGTTCTCGGCGTCTTGGCGGTTAGCTCCTATGCATGAATTTTAAGCTCACCATTCAATACGACGGCTCAGATTTTCACGGTTGGCAGATCCAGAATGGGCTGCGGACCGTGCAGGGGGAACTCACTAAAGCACTATCCCTGATCGAAGGCCGCGACGTGGTGATACATGGTTCGGGTCGCACCGATGCGGGCGTGCATGCAGAAGGTCAGGTCGCAAGCGTGCAACTGCAAAGGGTGATAAGCGCTGAGAAACTGCGTTCAGCTATTAATGGAAACGTGGGCAAGGACGTGCGCGTTCTCGAGGCTGAGGTTGTTCCGGACGAATTCCACGCTCGCTATTCTGCGTTAGAAAAAACCTACCTTTACCGAATAGTGAACGGCCCCGTTCTCTCGCCGTTTTGGCTTCGTTACGCTCATCATGACGCCCGCGATTTCGACCTCAAACTCATGACGGACTGCGCAAAACTTTTCCTCGGCACGCATGACTGGACTGCCTTTTCCTCGGCGCAATCCGACTCCGAGAACAAGATTCGGACAGTGACGGGTTTGACCCTCGTTAGGCATCGGGATGAGCGTGCGGTTTGCAACGTAATTGAAATGACAGCGAGCGCCGACGGTTTTCTACGCTACATGGTGCGATCGATAGCTGGGACCTTGATGGCCGCTGGTCGAGGCGAACTGGATAACGAGTTTGTCCTTCGCGCGATAAACGAAGGAGATCGTTCCCTTGCGGGAGCAACCGCGCCGGCCTGCGGTCTGACGCTGCTTTCTGTGCGCTATCAGTAGTCTTTACTGTTAAGATAGCCACCGCTTTGAGTCAAGCTTATGCTTTCTGATTTCACCGGACTAATTGAGGCTGGTAGCCGCGAAGAGCGATTGCTGGGATCGATTGACTGGGACCGTCTACCCCGGCACGTTGCGATCATCATGGACGGCAACGGGCGTTGGGCCGCGCAACGAGGTCAACCTCGCATTGCCGGACATCGCGCCGGAGTAGAAGCGGTCCGCTCGGTAGTCGATACTGGCGCGCGACTGGGGTTAGGCGCCCTGACGCTCTACGCGTTTTCGACTGAAAACTGGAAGCGGCCGCGTTACGAGATCGATGCCTTGATGCGCATGTTGCGTCGTTATCTCAGGTTGGAGCTGGACGAGATCGATCGGCAAAACATTCGCTTTCAAACAATCGGACGTACCGGCGCGCTCGCAAAGAATGTCCGCAGCGAGATCGAGAAGGCGACTGAACGCACGGCAAAAAATACCGGGATGACTTTGGCTGTCGCGCTTAACTATGGCGGACGCGCTGAGATCGTCGATGCCTGCCGCGCCGCTGTGCGACGTCTCCTCGATGAGGGAAGCGCTCCCGATGAATTGACTGAAGAGCGTATCGCCAACGAGCTTTACACGCGCACCATGCCGGATCTGGATCTGCTGGTTCGCACGAGCGGTGAGTTGCGCATCTCAAACTTCCTGCTCTGGCAGGCGGCCTATAGCGAGATTTATGTCACCGACACGCTTTGGCCGGATTTTCGGCGACTGCACCTTTTGGAAGCAATCGTGGATTATCAAGGACGCGATCGACGTTTTGGCGGATTGAAGTTAGTGGCGAATGCGAAGTAACGACCTGTATCACGACTGTTTATTTCATTAACTAGCCTGCAAGAAATGATTCACATATAATCCTTCGAAACCAGGGTTTCCGATATGAGAGTTTTTATTAGCCATTCGCACGAAACTAAGGGCTTAGCCGAAAAACTCGGTGAAGAGTTGAGACGTGCTGGGATGGATGTTTGGAACTACGAAGTAGACATCCTACCTGGAGACAATTGGGCGCAGAAGATCGGCCAGGCGCTGGAATCTTCCCAGGCAATGGTTGCTTTGCTAACACCCGAGGCACTAAATTCGCGAACAGTTCTTCAGGAAATTCAGTATGCGCTCGGTAACAAGACTTTCAACAAACGCCTAATACCGGTTCTCGTTGGCTCTGAAGATAACATCCCCATTGAAAAGCTCCCGTGGATCCTGAAACACTTAAATGTAATCAGGCTAGCAGCTTATGGTACGCAGGAAGCTGGCATCGAACGAATTACTCAGGCACTTCAAGCCGTAGCCTAATTCCCCAACAATGATACCTCTCCCGAATGAACTCTTCCTTTCGCACTCCAGTTTGGATCGAGAGTTCGCGAATGAAATAGCGGGAGCCTTGCGTCGGCACGGAATTCCGTTCTGGTACAGCGAAATCAACGTTATCGGTGCTCAGCAGTGGCACGATGAGATCGGCGCCGCTTTGAAGCGATGCGATTGGCTGGCAGTTCTACTTTCTCCGCGGTCAGTCGAATCAATCTGGGTTAAGCGAGAGGTACTCTTTTCGTTAAATGATCATCGCTACAACGAGAAGATAATCCCAATCCTTTATCAGCCATGTGACTATGATCAATTGTCCTGGACGTTGTCTTTGCTCGAGATGGTCGATTTCACGCAAAGCTTTGAGAATGGATGTCGCGAGCTTCTGCGAGTTTGGGGCTTGGGCTACCGAGCTCCAGCGTAGGGCATGGGTTGTTTTCGACGAGTCTAAAAATGTCCCGAATACTAACCGCCGCAATTGCCCTGCCCATTCTAATCGCGTCCATCTTAATTCCCTGGTTGCAGCCGCTGTTCGTTGCTATCGCTGCCGCGGCGATGTTTTTTGGGCTTTATGAGTTTTATGTCCTGGCAAGAAAAAAAGATATGAAGCCTGACCTCGGCGCCGGGTTTCTCGGCGGCGCGGCGCTCTTCACGATCTTTTACTTCGCGACTCCCGATCCGACCCAGCCACGACTCGACGCTCAGCTCATCACTCTGATTTTGCTCGTATTTACAATTGCTACTCTGATCGCAGCCATGCTTCGCGGCGCGCCGTTCGACAAAATGATCGTGGCCTCCGGAGCGACTATCCTCGGCGTGCTTTATGTGGTCTTACTGGGTGGGCACCTGGTTGCCCTGCGCACGGGTTTTGAGCAGGGGCTGTCTGCACATTTGCTGTCGTTTTTTTTCCTGGTGTTAATGGGAGCTGATACCGGTGCGTATTACGTAGGGCGGGCGATTGGCAAACACAAACTGGCGCCGAAAGTCAGTCCCGGAAAAACGTGGGAGGGGGTAGCGGGTGGATTGGTGGCCGCCATGGCGCTCGCAACCGCGGCGCACTTTTGGTTCTTTAAAGAATTGCCTTTGAAATGGGCACTGCCGCTGGCCGCTGTCATGACGGTCCTTGGAATCTTAGGAGATTTGACGGAGAGCGCGTTAAAACGCGGCGCCGGTGCGAAAGATGCGGCCAAGATATTGCCGGGGCACGGCGGAGCACTTGATCGTTTGGATAGCTTGCTCTTCAATGCACCGCTCATCTACTATTTTGCTCACTTCTATTTCAGCGGCCGTCTACTTTAAGCATGACTAACAAAAAAATAGTTGTGATCATTGTCTCGGTGGTAGTCGTGCTGGGCTTGCTGGCGGTGCTTTTCGTAGGCGGAATCGCCTGGTTCGCGATTCGTGCGATGGGTAACAGCGACGCCGCTGAAGCGGCTCGAACTTTTCTTCGCAACAACGAGGCTTTGAAACGAGACATTGGCGAAGTGAAAGATTTCGGCTGGCTGGTCTCCGGTAACATCAACTCAACAAACGGCGACGGTGCCGCCCAACTGCATCTCAAGGTCATTGGTGAACGAAAAGAAGTGAACGCGACTGTGGAGTTGATTTACCGTAGCGGACGACCGTGGCGCGTAACCGCGGCCTCCTATCGCAATGAAGCGGGACAAGTAATTAACCTGCTTAATCCCTACGATTCTCCGGCAGACAGTTCACGGATTGGGAACGGTCTGCGCAAGCTGGTCACGAGCTATGCCAGCTAGTTAGAGTAAAGAAGTTATGAGTGCAAGTGGGAATTCGAAGGGTGTTGCAATACTCGGATCTACGGGTTCGATTGGCTGCAATACTCTGCGCGTAATCGAGTCGCTGGGTGGCGAACGGTTTCGCGTGGTGGCCTTGGGCGCCGGCCAGAACGTTGAAGTTCTCGCCGATCAGATTGCGAAGCATTTGCCGGAGCTCGTATCAGTCGACTCCGAAACAGCAGCGCAGGATCTGCGGGCCAGGCTCTTTGAGAAAGACGTCGACTTGCCACGCATCATCGTCGGAGAACCGGGCCTGATCGAGGTGGCGACACATCCGCAGGCAGACTGCGTGGTATCTGCCACGGTTGGGGCGGTGGGTTTTGTGCCAACCCTGCGGGCGCTTGAGGCAGGGAAGCGAGTAGCGCTCGCCAACAAAGAGACACTGGTGATGGCGGGGGAGTTAATGACGCAAGCAGCACGCGCGTCGGGTGCTGAGTTATTGCCGGTTGATTCGGAGCATAACGCGCTGCATCAGTGCCTGCGCGGAGAGAAGCAATCCGAAGTTCGCCGCATCATACTGACAGCCTCAGGAGGACCCTTTCGGACCAAGACGAAAACGCAAATGCGGGAGTCAACTGTTTCAGAGGCGCTGCGCCACCCTACCTGGAGCATGGGTGCAAAAATCACTATCGACTCAGCGACTTTGATGAACAAAGGCCTGGAGGTGATTGAGGCCCACTGGCTCTTCGGATTTACAGCTGATCAGATTGATATCGTTGTTCACCCTGAATCGATTGTTCATTCGATGATTGAACTTGTCGATGGTTCTGTGATTGCGCAAATGGGCGTCACGGACATGCGCCACGCGATTCAATATGCGCTCACGTTCCCCGACCGGCATGGATGCGAACTGCCACCACTCGATCTGACCAGTCTCTCGGCGCTACATTTCGAACCACCCGATCCTGATCGCTTTCCCTGCCTGGCGCTGGCCTATCGCGCGCTGCGTGCGGGCGGCACCTTGCCGGCAGCAATGAACGCAGCCAACGAGCAAGCGGTTCAGGCGTTTATCGACGAACGCATTAGTTTGACGGACATCCCTTTGGTAATCGAAGCGGTGATGGATGGCCATCAGACACAACCCGCTACCAAACTCACGACCATTCTCGAAGCCGATGGATCAGCACGACTGGCCGCGGCTGCTGAGATACAAAAGCTGCCCAAACCAGCATCGCTGTTGGCCTAGAATCCGCACGCAACCATACAAGTGATTTGCTGGGACCGCGGGCGTCCCGCCCGCCCGCGCACAAGGCGCGGAGTCTTTCAGTAGTACCTGGCAATTCGTTCTCGCGCTTCGCGCTCATTTGCGGGCGGGACGCCCGCGGTCCCAGCAAATCACTTGAATGGTTGAATCATCTACCCAACCTCCATTGTAAGTACGGTTTGACGCGCCCGAAGCCGCCGCGTAAACTCAACTCACGGCAACCATGTCGCGGCTTTACGATTCTAAATCCGGCTGAATTAAGTATTTACTGAGTTTGAAAAGAGATTATTGATGAGTTGGCTAATAGGAATCTTCGCGTTCATTTTCATTTTGGGTGCGGCTGTTGTGCTGCACGAGTTTGGCCATTTCCTCGTTGCGAAACTGTTCAAGATTCGCGTTGAGACCTTTTCCGTCGGCTTTGGTCCGCGACTTTTCGGCAAGAAGTGGGGCCATACTGACTACCGCGTCTCGGCGATTCCGCTGGGCGGTTACGTCAAACTTGGCGGTGATGAATCCAACGCCCCGATCGAGGGAGAAAGCGCTCCCGACATTCCCGACCACGAACGATTCGATTTACGGCCGCGCTGGCAACGAATTCTGGTGGCACTGGCCGGGCCGGTGATGAACGTCATAACGGCGCTTTCCATTCCACTCGCGGGCGCACTGATGTATGGGGTGCCCATGGCGCCTGCTCCGGTGGTCAGCAGCATGGTGAGCGGCGGTGCTTCCGAGGCGGCAGGTTTGCTACGCGGCGACAGGATCGTCGCCTTCAACGGGATCGAACATCCAAAGTGGGACACCATTCGCGGCGATGCCTTGTTGTCTCCCGGACAGCCTTTGCCGGTAGTGGTCGAACGTAACGGCCAGCGAGTGCCGCTCCAGATTACCCCAGTGTCTCGCACCGAAGACGGTGAAACGGCCGGCTTCCTTGATTTCCTGCCTGATTATGGCAACGTGCCGGTGGTTGTTCGTGAAGTGACGCCTAACTCCCCTGCATCCGAAGCAGGCCTTCAGGTTGACGATCAGATTGTCGCGATCGGCGGACAACCGGTTCACAGTGCCGAGCAAGTTACCCAATACATTACCGACCACAAAGGACAGCCGATCACCTTAGCCTTCAAGCGCGACGGCCGCCAGTCAGAGTTCACTGCGACTGCGCGAAGGTTGCCTGACGGAAAAGAACGGCTTGGTTTTGGTCCAACCGAAGATGTACCGCAGATTCGCGTTGGCCTGGTCGGAGCGACCAGATACGCCTTTGAAAGCAATATTGAAATTCTTCGGTTAACCGGCAAAGCGCTGGGGCAGTTTTTCACCGGACAGCGCTCGGCGCGCAATACTTTGTCTGGTCCGGTGGGGATCTATAAAGCTGCATCAAATTCGGTTGAGAGATATGGTTGGGGTGGACTTTTCACCACGCTCGCTTTCCTGAGCCTGAATCTTGGTATCTTCAATCTCTTGCCGATTCCGGTGTTGGACGGCGGTGCGATTTTCATATTGCTAGTCGAAGGTGTGTTGGGAACCGTGGGCATGAAACTTTCCATGCGCGTGCGCGACAGAATTCAGCAGGTTGGTTTTGTAATGGTGTTGTTGCTTATGGTCTTCGTAATCACGAACGACGTCTTGAAAACTTTTTCGCGCAGCCCAAGCAACACGCCTGAGGTAACGGAGCCAGCGAAGTAGGAGTCTCAAGTCCATGTCCAAAGTCCAAAGTCGAGATTGGAGTTGTTGACTTTGGACATTGGACATTGGACTCTGGACGATTTTGATTATGCGAAAGTCGAAAGCGGTAAAAGTTAAGAACGTCCAGATTGGTGGCGGTGCGCCGGTTGTAGTGCAGTCCATGACCAAGACTGACACCGCGGACGTTTCAGCCACGGTGGCGCAGATTGAAGAAATGGTGCGCGCCGGCTGCGAGGTCGTAAGGCTCGCTGTTCCCGATAATGACGCGGCGATCGCTTTGAAAGAGATTCGCAAGCGAGTGCCGGACGTACCGCTGGTCGCCGATATCCATTTTCACTACAAGCTCGCGCTGCTTGCGCTCGAGGCCGGCGTCGACAAACTGCGACTCAACCCGGGCAATATTGGCAAGCACGAACGCATTGTCGAAGTGGTGCGCGCGGCGCAGTCTCAGAAGGTGCCGATTCGCATCGGTGTCAATGGTGGCTCGCTGGAAAAAGATTTGCTGAAAAAATACGGCACCGCCACGCCGGAGGCGATGGTTGAGTCTGCCATGCGCCACATTCAGATTCTCGAGGACCTCGGCTTCACCGACACGATCATTTCGCTGAAAGCTTCTGACGTGCACCGCACCGTCGCCGCTTACCGCCTGCTGGCTGAAAAAGTCGACTATCCATTTCATCTCGGCGTAACAGAAGCCGGCACGGCTTTCGGCGGCACGATCAAGTCGTCCATCGGACTGGGCATACTGCTGCACGAAGGCATTGGCGACACGATTCGTGTTTCGCTGGCTGCGGAGCCACAGGAAGAAGTGCGAGTCGCCTGGGAGATTCTGAAGTCGCTGGGCTTACGCACGCGTGGCGTGACCGTGGTTGCCTGTCCTACCTGCGGCCGTCTTGATGTCGATAACTTTGTAGAGATCGTGACCGAGATTGAACGGCGGCTTGCCCATGTTGAAGAACCGCTGCACCTTTCGATCATGGGCTGCGCGGTTAACGGGCCCGGCGAAGCACACGATTCCCAACTCGGTGTCACCTTTGGCCGCGGGGTCGGCATGATTTTTAAAGACGGCGTACCAATGCGCAAGGTTGCCGGCGAAGATATTGTCGAAGCGTTTGTAATGGAAACTGAAAAACTACTCGCTGAAATCGCGACGAAGAAATCCGACGCCGCCAAAACGGAAGAACCCGAACTGGTGTCAATAACGTAGAGATACAGGTCGAGCGCCAATTCAGTCGCATCCTAATGTGCGTATTGAAGACTGCATCTCTGACCATGCGTCGCCGATCGTTTTACCTGCCGCGGGGCGTGCCCCGTCTCTAGAAAGAACTCAAGTTATTTGCTGGGACCGCGGGCGTCCCGCCCGCATAACGTGCCGCCCACACTCTCTTCGGTGAAACTGAGGGCCTGCGGACTGCTTGCTGTTTTGTTCGCGTTGCACGACACCCTCAGTCGCAGCAATAAGTCAAAGGACCTTGTCTGTCAGTTTCATGAAAAGGAGAAGCAATGAACAAAGCACTGTCTTCCGCTCTGGCTGTATACCGGCAATATAGGGCCGCCAAAGCTAAGAGCAGGGCCTACAGGACCGCGCGCTACCTGTTCGTCTCGATTGCGGCGGCCTATTTCCTGTTGTTGATCTTTCCGCAGGTTCTCTTTGCTCATGAGATCTCCTATGCGAACGCCGCCGTCTATTCAAGAGAGCCGTTGGATCAAAACATCCAGGCCGTGCTCGATAAAGCTGAAGCCAGGCTGGCAACTTCGGAGATCAACACTCCGGAAGTTAAGCCCAGGGTTTTCCTTACCAATAGCTATAGGTTGTATTCGTTTTTGAGTCTGTATATCGGTGGCAACTCGTTTGGTAAGGGCTATCCTCTTCTTCCCACCAACAATATTTTTATCAACCAGTCTGATGTCGCGAACGACCTGGTTCTCCGCAGAGCGCCGGCAAATAACGAGCGAAGCTTGAGTGGAGTAATCGCCCATGAAACAACGCACCTTTTGATCAGAAAGCGCTACGGGTATTGGCGCAATTTCACCATGCCCACCTGGAAGAAAGAGGGCTATGCCGAGTATGTGGCTGGGGGTTCGACACTCGCTTATGAAACGGGCGTGAAGATGTGGAAAGAAAGTCCGAAAGATGGGACCGGCTATCAGTACTTCAAGTATTACCTGCTGGTGAAGTATCTGCTGGAGCATGACAAACTGAGTGTTGACGATCTGTTCAACGACGATTTTGATTTGGCGGTCCTGGAAGAAAGAGTGTTGAAGAGCTTGTAGTCACCCTTCCGTCGAACCCTGGTTTACGCCCGGTCGGGCGTTATCGCGGGGTTGTGAATAAATAACACATAGGGCCTTATTATTGAGCGCGAGCGGGATAATACCTAGTTGGATTACTTCTCTTACCACAAGCAAGATTCCACCCATGCTGAAACCTCTCTTCAAGGGCTTGAAAATTGCGCCATTCGTTGAATGCGCCAGCTGTTACGCGCTTTCAGAATACGGCACTCAACAATGTAAGAGCTGCGGTACTGAAATAACATCAACCGGGGACTCTAAAATCTCCTTTGTTGCCCTGAATCTGGGCGCTCGGTACACGCCTTTCGTCACGTGCCCCAACTGTCGCAAGTTAGTGAGGGTAGGCGTAAAGCGATGCGCTGACTGCTACGAGGAGATTCCTGACGATTACGCGCTCAACAGTGCCGCGGCTATTGTTGCCAACACCGTCGCCTGCGACATCGCGAATTCAATCAGGCAATACGATTCATTCGCTGTGATCGCCGTCATTGGATCCGTAGCAATCTATATTTGCGATCTTTACATATTCGGCCGTGCACCGAGACTCTTTTACTTTGTCCTGTTGTGGTCGATCTTCCCGCTCATGACCACCTCGCTGTGGTTCTTCAGGTTCGGGCGATTCCGGCTTGGTGACGCGGACTATTTGGAGGCGAAGCGTCGTATGCGCCGTACGCTGACGATATGGCTAGGAATCACCTCCGCACAAATCATTGCGCTTAGAACCTGGTGAGTGTAGTTTGCCTGCGAGACGCAATCAACAAATCGTCGGACCGGAGCGCGGGAAGCGCGTTCCGGAAACAAACCACTAAAAACGAAGGAGGAGCACATCATGGGTCGCCTACTTGCTTTCGTATACGGGGTGGTCAGCTACGTGGTTTTCTTCGTCACATTCCTATATGCCATTGGCTTCGTCGGAAATTTCGTCGTACCCAAATCAATCGACTCCGGCGAGCCTGCTCCCTTCGGCCAGGCGCTCCTGATCAACGCCTTGTTGCTGGGTATCTTCGCTATCCAGCATAGCGTGATGGCGCGTCCTGGCTTCAAGCGCTGGTGGACTCAATTTGTTCCCAAGCCGATTGAACGCAGCACCTATGTGCTACTGGCCAGCCTGGCTTTGATTTTAGTGTTCTGGCAGTGGCGACCGATGTTGGGCGTTTTATGGAACGTTGAGAATAGCGCCGCGCGTTACTCCCTATGGGCGCTCTTCTTTCTCGGCTGGATCATAGTGCTAATCGGCACTACTCTCATTAACCACTTCGACCTTTTTGGCTTACGGCAGGTTTACCTCTACCAGCAAGGGAAGGAGTATACCGAGCTGGGCTTCAGGACCCCGTTTCTTTACAAGCTTGTGCGCCATCCGATCATGTTGGGTTTCATAATCGCTTTCTGGGCGACACCTTCGATGACGGTCGGCCATCTGGTTTTTGCAGCGGCCACCACGGCATTTATCTTGATCGCGATTCAGTTGGAGGAGCGTGACATAGTGAGTGTGCACGGCACTGAATATGAAGAGTATCGGAAGCAGGTCTCTGCACTTCTGCCGATTCCGAAACGAGGTAAGGCCTAAGCTCAGATGCTCAGCGGCAGCGGCACGTTTGGTGCTGAACAGATCGGGCAAAGGCTCGGATCATTCCGGGCTGATCTCTTCCGCTGAGAACTCCCACTGGCCAGGAACCCTCAAGCCCTTCTGCCCGGTTCGCGAGGATTTCCCTCGCCTCTTTCAATGCAAGAAATCTGGTAAGCTTTGGGCTAATCGCACCTGCGAAGTAGAGCTGTATGTTGAGCCACGGGAAGGACCTGTACCAAAGGAACAACGGCCAGGCACTGGCGCAGCTATTTCGGAACGAAGCGCTTTCGTTCAAGCCGCGGTGCAGCGGCGGCCATAGTGAGAAATAAGGCATCGGTCGCGGACTTGCGGTTGATGTTCACTATCAGTTGTTCTCGCAACTCTTCTATTTGTGAGATCCAATCCGCGGGCCGTCGACCATCGAGGCGCTGACCAATCTTTTTGAGCTCCGGCAGCAGGTCTTCGTTAACCACACTTTCATTCGGCGCGTGCAGCGCGAGCATCCAGGCATCGCGGATCAACGCTTCGAGAATGTCCAGGCGGGCTTCGTACTCATCCTTATGACGGGCGTCATTGAATTCCTCTGCCGATCGCAACAGCTGAAGGTGATCGTCGCTTACCGCCAGCGATTGCAGTATTCGGAGCATCGCCTTTCGCATCTCAAGGTAATCATCAAATTCGCTGTCAATTGCCCGGCCCAGACTACCTCTCGCAACTCGGGCGCGAATGCGCGCTTCGCCTGCGCTCGCGAGCTTGTTTTGCAGTAAATGGGTCTCTATCTCTGGTGGCGTCACTGGCGAGAAGCGGATCATCTGGCAACGGGAATGAATGGTCGGCAGCAACATCCCGGGCCGTGAAGTCAGAAGCACGATGTGCGACGTATGCGGCGGTTCTTCCAAAACTTTCAAGAGCGCATTTGCCGACGAATCATTTAGTTTGTCGGCGTCTTCGATCAAGAACACGCGGGCCTTGCCTTCGTAGGGTCGATAGTTTGCCTCTCGTTCAATTAGACGCATCTGGTCGACCAGCAACACTCGTTTTGGTGCTGCCACCATTCCCACGTCGGGATGATCGGTCCAGATGATCCCTTTCCAATCATCTGAGTCGGCGCTTGGTGGATAATTGAATTTAGCGATTCGCTTACACGCCGGGCACTCGCCACAGCCTTCGACGCCCTGCGGCGCGCGGCAGTTGAGGGCTTTGGCAATCTCGAGTGCAAATAGTTTCTTGCCGATACCGTCCTCGCCGGTAAAGAGCATGGCTCCCGGAACGCGTTTGGCTTCGAGCATTCTCCTCAGCAGAGACTTGACGCGATCGTTTCCAATAAGTTGATCCAGCATATAACCAGCGCCCTCGCTTACGGTCGGGCTACTGCCCCCGCGATGTGGCCTCTGCTTCTCAGGAAGGGGATGACGATCTCCTTCACGCGTTGATGAGTCAACTCGGCCGGCTGATTCGTGTTGACGATCTTGATGCGTTCGGGTTCCGACTCGGCAAGTTGCAAATAAGCTGCGCGCACGCGCGTGTGAAACTCGTCGTTTTCAGCGTCGAGCCGATCCCCCCGCTGGGTGCCGTTTCCGCGGCGTTGAGTACGAGCGGTCGAATCTTCGACTGAGAGATCGAAGAGCACCGTCAGGTCCGGCTTTAATCCCTCGGTGGCCAGTTCAATGATTTCTGCAATTAGTTCCGGTGAAAAGCCGCGGCCTGCTCCCTGGTAAGCACGAGTGGCATCGGCGTAGCGATCCGAGAAAACGATGCGGCCAGACTGGAGCGCTGGCCGCAGGACGCGACGCACATGTTGCGCCCGATCGGCTGCGAAGACGAGTAGTTCCGTTAGCGGATCAACTTCCTCATGGGCATCGAGCAATGCAGCCCGCAGTCGATTGCCGACCGGAGTGCCGCCGGGTTCTCGCGTCAGCAATACCTCGCAGCCCTCCTGTTGAAGGAAGTTAGCCAGTAGCCGCAGCTGCGTGGACTTGCCGCTGCCGTCGATCCCCTCGAAGGTAATAAAAGTTCCTGGCACTATGTTTCCTAAAAACGCCGCGCCCAAACAGTCAAACAAAAATTAGAGCGGCGCAGAATCTTGATCAGTTCAAACTAAACCGGATTAGTACACGTGACGTGACCTGTTTGACGTCGATCTCCTCCGGCTTTGTTAAGCAGGCAAGAGTTTAAAGGAATGTTAGGATTGGGGCGAGTCGCCAGACTCATCGGAGGCATGCGTGCCGGGTTGTCGTGAGTATTCTCCGGAACTCACGCCAACGCTGCCGGAGTTTCGCAGATCTCCGCTTCCGCGTCTGGGCAGGGAAACGGTTGAGATGGCGTGTTTGAAGACAAGATGTTCTTGCGATCCGGCCTCAAGCAGAATCGAGAACTTATCAAAACTGCGAATGCGTCCGGTCAGCTTCGCGCCATTCAGGAGGTAGATCACCACCGTAGCTTTCTCACGGCGAACGGTATTTAGAAATGCATCCTGAATATTCTGTGGCGCAGGTTTCCCGTCAGACATGATGGCACCTTGGGAAGCATGGAAGGGGGGACTCCGCCAGAGTACTCCAGCGATTGGGTGGTGACAAGAAAATTACTTATTGAGGGTTGTCACATTTTCATCACTGCCGCCTCGGCAGCATGGCTAATTAAAAGTCCCAATCGCTACACAAAATCAGAACTGGGAATGATAGCGACCAGCCGCAAAGTCAACTCACGAAAAAATTGCACCAGAAAGGCGCGCCAGATCTGAAAACTTCGGTTGAGTGATCGGCTGGTCGCTACCACCCACCCCACGCGGGCTGCCCGCGCGGGACCACGGTTCGCTCCCAGTTCTGATTTTGTGTGGCGAGTGTTGAGTAACTGGCGAATTGCTGTCCGGCTTCGTGCTTGTTCTGGCGACACTTGACGCTTCGACTGGTGCACAAGATCAAAACCGCGAGCGATAGTGGCTTGCTGGCAGAGCTTCCAGAACCGCCTTTAGCACTTCTTCGTCTTCGCCGAATCCGGCAAACCACTGGGCCCCGGGCTCGCGACGGAACCAGGTCAATTGACGCTTCGCATAATGGCGCACGTCGAGTTTTGTCTGCTCAATCGCACTTTGCAGGTCGCGCTTGCCTTCGAGGTATTCAACGACGCGCCGGTAGCCGTGGGCGCCGAGCGCATTTGAAGCGGCGGGCACACCCTCAGCAAGAAGAGTTTTGACCTCTTCTACCAGCCCCGCGTCGAAATGTTTTTCCGTGCGCTCGTTAATGCGTTCGTAAAGAGCGGGGCGCTCGGGATTCAAAACCAACAGTCGCAACCATCGCGCGCTTTCGTGTGGCTCCGGGCGCGTACTTTTTTTTCCCGACATCAATTCACCGGTCTGCAAACGGACTTCGATCGCCCGCTGCACTCGCGGCCAATCGCGAGGATACAGTTCGAGTGCACTCTCCGGATCGATGCGGCTCAACACGGCATGAAGATGTTCCGCTCCGCGACGTTCACGCAATTCGTTTAGTCGACGGCGGAGATTTTCATCGGTCTGCGGACTTGCGAAAAAGGGATTGCGAAACGCGCGCAAATAGAGTCCGGTGCCGCCGACGAGTATGGGCACTCGGCCGCGTCGATGAATGTCGTCAATTACCGCCGCTGCCTCACGGGCCCAGTCGCCGGCAGTGTAGTTAATTTTTGGCGAAACGAAATCGATTAGATGATGTGGGACGCCGCGGCGTTCTGCGGGGGGGACCTTGGCAGTGGCGATCTGGATTCCCTGATAGACCTGAACTGAATCGCAATTGATGACTTCACCATTCAAACGCAAGGCGACTTCGATTCCCAACGTGCTTTTCCCGGAAGCTGTCGGGCCAACTATGGCGATTACGCCGGGAGTCTTTAACTCGTTTGGTTGCGATTTGTCTGCGCTCACGCGCGAGAGAATAGCACGCGATAAAGGATTACCATCCAGAGCGTTGCGAGGAGAAGCAAAGCGCCGATTATCTGGTTCCGAGAGAAGCGCATAGGAGATTATAGTTGTTTCTTAAACCACTCAAGCGAGTTGCTGGGACCGCGGGCGTCCCGCCCGCAAATGAGCGCAAAGCGCGAAAATGTAATGGATTCTATTGCCGAATGACTGCGCGCCTTCGGCGCGTTTGCGGGCGGGACGCCCGCGGTCCCAGCAAATCAATTGAGCGGTAAATTTCAAGCTGACCCACTGCTAATAGTTATCGCAACATGATTCTCGCGACGAGTGCGAGTACCCAGAAAATGATGTCGATGATGCCCAGAATTTTGGCTGCCGTTGCGATGCTACGTTTTTCCTGGGCCACTTCGTAAATGGAGATAGTTTCAAGCGCTTCGTTCGCTTTCCGGAAAGCGAGAATACCGAGGATGAAACCAAAGCAAAACAAGCCGACGACGCTCAAAATCAAAGCGTTCTTGGCGTCACTTGCTGCGGACGCTGCTTTCGCTGCCAGCACTTCCTGGGAATACATTGGATTACCGGTCACCCGCGGCGGCGGGGGCGGCGGCACAAACGGATCGTTGTTTGGGGGTTGTTGCCAGGACACAATAAGGTCTCCTTTTTCGTTGGTTAGCGGAGCTTACTAAAAACGAAAACGCGCGCAGTCTACTCAATACATTCGCGTGAGTTCAATCCCGGTGTAGTACGCCTTGAGAATTTGGTCGTAGGTAAAGCCTTGTTTCGCGAGACCGTAAGCACCCACCTGGCACATGCCAACGCCGTGTCCCCAGCCGCGGCCAAGAAAAGTGAACCCAGTGATGCGTCCGCTATCGTCATACTTGTGTTCGATGACAAACAGTTGTTCGCGCAAACCGAGCGCTGAACGAATCCGACCGCCGAGCACCTGACGGATTCCATTTGTGCCGACGACCTCGAGGTCAATCGCCCTTCTCGATTTCCCGCGCGCGACCACACGCAAGTCGACCAGCGAACCAATACCACTGGCGAAGCGACCCAAACGCCCTTGTGCCTGGCCGAGCGACAATTCAACCGCCCAGTTAGTAAACGGAGAGAAGCGATCCGCCGCCGCTCCATTTGGCGCCGGTCGGACTTCGAGGTAATCAACTTCACCGGCTGCGCTTACATGAAAAACAACTGGTTCGCCACCGACCATAGCAACTGAGCGAACGGGATAGGTTATTTCCCCAATCTGACGAAAAAGAAACGCATTTGTCTCAATCTTTACGGGTAGGTCTTTCCCTTTGGTGCTACGAAGAACCAACGAATCATCAGCAGTTGGCCGGGCTGTGCCTTTCTGAAGTTGAAGCAGAGTGCGCGCTTCCAAAATGCGCGCGATTGAATGTAACGCGCGTGCGCGCGAAAGTGGTTCCCGAGGACGCAGCGTCGCATCAGGAAGAATTGAAAGGTAACCGTCGCGGATCAACATGGCGACGTCGGCGCGATTGGCCGGCGGTATGTCGTTGGCATCGCGTACCGCTAAAAAGTATTCAACATCCGCGTTGTTAAGCAGCGTGCCGCCGCGACTTTCACCGAACACCGCGGTGCTGAGCGCGGTGGCAAACGCCGGGGGGCGAATAACATCTTCCGTAACAACGGGTGCAACCTGATGTGCAAGCCTGGCAACCGAGGTCAACCAGCTACGCACTTCGTCGAGCTCAGCATCGTCCTTCAACCAGGAGTCAGAAACCTTTTTCAACGAGGTGAAGCTTTGTAGGGTCAGCATCGCGACGTCGCGTGCCAGTGGCAAATTCTCCTCTTTAAAATCCGCCGGATCGCGAGTTGTTTTGATTAAGAAACTTGCAAGCGCGGCCCGGCCTTCGGCGGCACACTCGCGCCCTTTCAAGTATGGCACCTCGTCGTTGAAGATATTTCCAGCGTCTTCGGTGCGTCCGCCGCAGGTGGAGGTGTAGAGAGCGTTGATGGGTTCACCGTTGTAGGTCGCTACGATGCCGCGCGTCTCATCAACCGCCCGCGATGAAAGAGAGTTTTCGGAAACCAGCCCGCGATAAACCTGCGAACGTGTAGTCGGCAACAGATCGTAACCCTGCGACATAAACTGGCCGCGGTTGCGGAGGGCATAGGTGCGCGCGGCAATTGCCTGGGCCTTGTGGGCTTCCAGCAGCGGATAACCGCCGGCTGAAAGTTCGTTCGGCACTACACCTTTCACGTAGTCCTCAAGTCCCAACACGTTAACAACAGTGAGCGCGCCGCGCGTGTTTGTGAAAACTTCGATGCGGCCGCGATAGGGTCGATCGTTAAACCGCACCGGTGTTGTTTCACTGTCCGAGGCAAAAGTAACCGGCGCACTCGAACTGAAAAGGCGCCCGGCACCGGCAGCGGAGGCTAATACCTCGCGAGTAGGCAAACTGAATCGGGCCGCCGGCCGCACGCTTCTGGTAATGGAGCCAGCAGTTTGCCGGGACACATCACTTCCCGCGGTTGTGGGCAGCTGAATAGTTGCGCTGGCCTGAATGGTTTGTGCGGTATTTCCCGAAGGAGTCGTCCCGCTCGCAGGTTCTACTGTCGCGTCCAGACCGGCGCTTTCAAGGCGAGCGCGCAACTCCTCCGCCTCCAGCTGTGGACGGCTGGATCCAATCACCAGCCCCCAGGTTTTTGTCTCGGCGTCGAAAACGATCTGTGACTGCTCGCCGCTCGCTTCCTGAACCTCTTTGGATTTTTGCTCGGCATCATCACGCGCAGACAATCCTGAGATCTGAATGCGAAAGGCGTCGACAATATTGGTAAGCGGCGGCGGCGAAAGCAAACGCGGTTCAAGACGCACACGGGCTACATCGAGGGCGACTGGTGCCGGCCCATCCTCGCTGGCATTCAGTAAATGTCCGCTGGTGGAAACAATGGCCGAGCGCACATCGGTAGCGAGAGCAACGCGAATGGTTGGTTCTGGTTGAGAAGACGCTGGAGCGCCAATCTGGTCCAGAGTTACACCTGAGGGCGCAGGTGACGGCCAGGCGGTGGACGCAGTTTGAGGAGAACTCTTTTCCGGCTCAGCCGGGTTCTGAGTTCGCCTTTGACGAGTCTGTTGAAGCGGGAGAGCGAAGCTGGAACTCACGAGTTGGAACGCCAGCAAGCAGGCGACCGTGCTTCGCGCGAGGAAGTTAGGCATTACCTGGAAACCTTTAGCGGCTTAGTCTTGGGGGCTCGACCGCGCGGTCATAGTACTACAACTCCAGGGAAACGGAACGGTCAAGTGACTTGCCGGGACCGCGGGCGTCCCGCCCGCCGGCGGTCAATGAGATCAAGAATCACTGGTTGAAATTTTTCGTGGGCGGGCGTCCCGCCCGCCTGCGGACAATGGGCTCAAGAATCACTGGTTGAAATTTTGGTTCGTGGGCGGGCGGGACGCCCGCGGTCCCAGCAAATCACCTGACCGGTTTTTAGTTGGACTTATAGGCGTAGCTGTCACGCGCATGAACGATGGCCTGGGGAACGCTGACGATTATCTTGAGCCGGCGTTTACCGCTTTTTGAATTCGGGGTTTTGGGGTAGTAACTGAGACTGTATTGCTGTCGTAATTCTTCGGCGATGCGCGCGAAAGACTTCTCAAGATTTTTGACAGTATCGGAATAGTGAAAACTTCCGCCGGAAATCCCGGCAATGGATCGGAGGTAGCGAGTGCCGCGCTCGTAAGCCTTGTTGAGGGGCTCTCCGCTGGGGGTAGTATAGGTAACCAGACCGAATTGATCGTTTGGTTGTCTGGCTTTCACATCGCTGGGCGTGTCGTATTGGATAGCATAGATGAGGGCATATTGTTCAGTTGCCAAACGAAGCGTGCTCTCGTAAGTGGCGTGTAGGCTCGCAGTGTCCACCCCATCGGTCAACACTACGACTGCTTTGCGTCCGGGAATCTGTTTGAGTTGCGAAGAGATCGTCACCTCGATCGCGTCGTAGATGGCCGTGCCGCCGCCGGTTTGCACATGGTTGATGGCATCGGCGAGCACCTTGCGGTCGCCAGTAGCGCTCGAAAGCACAGAAAGTTGCCTGTCAAACGATACTATCAACGCGCGATCGCTGGGTCGCAGTTGATTAAGAAAAGCGCAAGCGGCGTTCTGAATTTCACGTAGCTTGATGCGGGTCGAGTCGCTCACGTCCAACATCAGTATTACCGTGAAAGGTGCATCGATGGTCTCGAAGTTTGAAACTTCCTGTTCGATTCCGTCTTCGTAGATCCGGAAATCTTCGCGTCGCAGATTTGGGATGTAAGTTCCTTGTCGAGTCTTGACGGTCACGGGAACAGCCACCAGGCTGGTTGAGATACGCAAGACTTCGTCATCTGGCTGTTGTCCCGAGGTAGGCGGAGTCTGGGCCTGGAGAGTTATTGCGGCCGCGCAGATCAGGAATACAAACTTGAAGGAGTTCTTCATGGGATTTGATTCCGTTCAGACACTCGGGGGCTAGGTCATCTCCTACTAAACACCAAAGATCGCCTGATTGTCGAGAGCGGGACTCCAGTTCGACAGTCTTAACTCGCGTACCTCTCTTCCACCGTCAAGATGAAAACAATCGTGCCAATCAAGCCAATGACGCCGGCGACGACGAAAGGGACCTGTGGCGAGATTTTCCAAAGCAGACCGCCAATCGCCGCGGCGGGCGTGATCGAAAGGCTGCGGATGAGGTAGTAGAGTCCCACCGATCGCGCTCGTAAATCATCGCGCGCGGAGTCAACAATCATAGCCTTACGCGAAGGTTCGCCAATCTCCCTGAGCCCGCCAATTACAAACGCAAGTATGAGAAACCCGAAGTTCATCGCAAACATAACCGCGAGCGGGAACAGGGCAAAACTGAAGAAGGTGACGATCACAAAAGGCTTCCGGCCGATCCGGTCCGCAATCTTGCCGGCCGGAATGTAGACGAGAATCGAAACGACCATCTGAATTGCGATCAGCGTTCCATAACGAGCGGTACTGAAACCCTGTACGTTGGTGACGTAGAGAATGGTCAGGACTCCGGTCATACCTTCACACATCCTGATGATGACATCGGAAATAAGCAGACGCTTCAAACCCGAATGAAATGAACGCCACACTCCGGCAATATTTGTAGCCGGTGACGCCTTGATTGCGATATTTACTTTAAGGACCAGCAGCAGAGTGACTACGGCTAACCCGAGCGTAATCAGGAGACCGGCGTGTATGCCCTTGACGATTCCCAGCGAGGCAATCATCGCCCCGCCGATGACGGGTGCGATCACTATTGGCACGCGTTTGAGAATGGACTGTAAGGTGAATCCCATGGCGCGGCGATCTCGAGGCAGGGAGTCGCCGATGACTGCAAATATCGCGGGCGAGGCCATGCTCTGCCAGGCCATGACCAGAGCCAGCCCGACAAAAACAAATGGCCACGAGGAAGCGAAGTAGTAGACCACGTACCCGGCTGAGGCGAGGGTAATGAAAATCAGGAAGGCACGCCGCCGACCTAATCGGTCAGCGATCCAACCGCCGGGATATTGATAGATGGCGTCGAAGAAATCTTCCGCGGTACCGAAGAGTCCGATGATGGGGGTGCTGGCGCCAAGCGCTTCAAGATACTTGGGAAGGAATTTCTTCCAGAGTTCCTCGCCCAGTCCGAGCAGGAAAACAGCAGCTGAGGCAATTGATACGTTTCGTTCGAGACTGAGGTAGTCAGTTAGCCTGGCGCGCAGGCCGGCAGGCTGATGGGTTCGGGTCACGAGCAATTTTGCCGCAGCGTGGAAGTCGAAGCAAGAGCGGGGGCAAGCCCACCTTCCCGACCCCGAGACTCTCTAACTTGGGTGGACTATCGGACCTTGAATGACTTTAAAGTGAATTCAGCAATGCAAGTCAAATCAGCTCAGGGTCCGGAAGGTGGGCTTGCCCCCGCTCTTAGTTTCGGCAAACTCAGCTCACGCAGCCTTCTGGTGGTTCATCACGGCTGTCGGTTCATCGCTTACCTGGGTCTTGTTTTTCCGATGAGAGCGCCAGATGCCAATCGCTTCTCTTGTAAGGCTGAAGATTGGACGTCGGTTTTGAAAGACCAGCTTAAGCCAGGCTCGTTTATTCATCTGCGGAAAATATATGCCACGGAAGAACAGACGTGAAACCAAATGGCTGAGGCGATAACGGAAGGCGACATCGCTGATCGCATCGAGTGCTTCCGCGTTTCGTTCCGGACTATATGACATTCGCCAGGCGTGATCGGTCTCCTGGCGCGCTTCCGGGATGGTCATCTTAAGCGGCGTATGCGCCATCCAGAACGGCGCAAAGTCCATCCAATGCTTCGGACGAGCGAGCCGTCCGGCTTTCGCCAGGCGGTCGTAGAGCGGCGTCGCGGGGAAAGGCGTGAGTTGGCCAAAAACGGGTAAGCCTGGAGGCCACGAGTTTATTTCTTTGACCGTGCGATCAGAGACGCCGACTGTGTCGTTGTCCATGCCAAAAATAAAAGACGTAATCGCGTAGACATTGCGTTGCGCCAGACGTTGCAACACTGCTCCGTATTCGCCCGGCTTGCTGAAGTTTTTATTTACGTCGGCCATGTTTGCCGGATCGATCGACTCCATGCCGATGAAGACCCATTGCCCGCCCGATGCTGCGATGAGATCGACGAGCTCTTCATCCTTCAGCAGGTTAGCGCTGATTTGCGCGACCCAGGGCAACTGTGCATCTGCGGCGATGATGTCGCGCAGTAGCGACTTCGTGCGCTTAATGTTGATTGCCAGGTTGTCGTCAATGAAGAAGACCGCAATTTGGCCGCGCTGTTTGCGGGCTCGCTCTTTGAGTCGTAAGAGTTCATCCACGACGCTCTCGTTGGTGCGGAAGCGGATTGAGTCGCCGAAGAATCCAGTAACAGTACAAAACTCACAGCCATAGGGACAACCGCGTCCGGTCTCCATCGGCACGACATGAAACGTTCCCCAGCCGGCGCCCAGCTTGGACATGAATGGACGAAACATTTTCGGCACCAGGCTGAACTGGTTCAGATCGAGTGTCTCCCATGGAATCGACGGATAGGGTTGCAGGCTCGGCTTGCGATCCACACCTTTTTCATCTCGCTCCGGTTCATAGACTTCCTTAAGCTCGCCGCGCGCGGCGTCTTCGACGATCAATGGCCAGGTTGCATCAGCCTCACCCAATGCCACCGCGTCCGCATAGCGCGGGCCGCCGTCTTTACCAATCGCTTCGTCAGGACACTCAGTGACATGCGGTCCGCCCATCACGACTCGCACGCCGGCGGCTCGTATCGCGCTGGCTACGCGATAGGCTTTCGCTACCATTCGAGTCATCGCACCGATGCCGACAAGATCGATTTTATTCTCAAGCACATAGCTCACGATCTCATCGTCGGTCATCGCCTTCGCGTTGCCGTCGATCAAAATCACTTCATGTCCGGGCGGAGTCAGCTCCTGAAGCAGAAACATCCAGAGGTGAGGCATGAAGTTTCGAGTCACACCGTTATCTGGGTTATATAGTAGGATTTTCATAGACTCTTCCCTTAGTAATTACTGCAATAGTTCCAAATCAAATAACCTTGGAGCGATCTGCTTGAAAAAAGTAGGGGTGAAAGAACGGGGATAAGTCGTTCCTCGTTAGTCAGGGACGATTTGTTCGGGAGCAGCATACCAGTTATGTGCGTTGGCGTACATAGCCAGAAGCCGCATATCAGGTTCGAAACAGGGGGGAAGATATCACGCTTAGTGTTTTTCCCCTAAGGTTGTCTTTCTTCCCTATTTTGGTGGCGGCATCCGATAGCCTTTTTCGGTCATAAGTTCTCGTCCTTCCGGGCTCAACAAGAAGTCTACGAACTGGCGGGCGGCTGCCTGTCTTGTCGACTCCTTCACGATTCCCAGAGCTTGATCGATAGGCTGGTGCAAATCATCGCTGACTTCGATGTACCTTCCTTCGCCGGTCTTAACCAGCGCCAGCGGAATGAACGCGACTTCGGCATTGCCGGTCGCCACATACTGCTTTGTCTGCGAGACGTTTTGCCCGTAGATCACTCTGCTTTGAATCTCATTCCATATTCCCAGGGCCTTTAAACTTTCAACGGTCGCACGGCCATAAGGTGCAACGTCAGGTTTGGCGATCGCTATCCGTTCAAACGATTTTGCGGTAATGTCCTGTATCCGATCCGCCTTTAAGGTGCTGCTGGGCGGCAGCCACATTACGAGCCGGCCGCGCGCGTAAATCGCGCGGCTTCCGGGTGTGAGCAATCCTTTGGCTTCGAGCTGTTCGATGTGTTCGGTGTCGGCAGCTGCGAACAGGTCAAAGGGCGCGCCGTTTTCGATCTGTTTGGCCAGGTCGGCAGTGGCGCCGAAACTGAAGACCACTTTAATGCCAGTCTTACTGGTAAACTTCGCGCCGATTTCGGCGAAAGCATCTGTAAGGTTTGCCGCCGCCGCGATAGTCAGATCCAAAGCCTGATTCTGGCTGGTTTTTGAAGGTCCTGACTGACAACTCACGAGGACGAGCGAGATAAGGAGGAGGCACACTCTCGGAAGAAATACTTGTCTCGCAGTCGCAAGACCGGGGACCGAGCCCCGGCGAACTAATTTGTCATTGAAAGAGAACATTTACGCGCCATCATAACCGCAGACTGCTAAATCTTTCCAGAATAGTCGAAGGTATGGTATAGACCACTAACCCCCGCAACCGGAATATCGCCCTCGGCTGCATACAGTCGGACGAAATAAGAAGGCCAGGCTCTTGAGGAAACGCACACTCAATAAGTCGCTTGTCGCATATGCCGCATTGCTCGCGTTCATCCTGTTCGCGAGTGGTTGCCTGCCCAAGCCGATGTCAGAAACAGGCGGCATCAACATCACCCTCTACGGTTTCTCGATAATGAAGGAGTCGCTGGAGAAAGCAATCTACCCTGGCTTTGTAGCTAAGTGGAAACAAGAGCACGGCCAGGATATTCATTTCACGTCGTCGTTTGCAGGTTCTGAAACAGTCACCAATCAGATTCTGCAAGGCGTGCCTGCCGAGATTGCGATTCTGTCTATTGAGCGCGATGCCCAGCGACTCAAGGACGGAAACTTCGTTACTTCTGATTGGCACGCGTTGCCGTACAAAGGAATCGTCAACAAAACGCCCTTTGTAATTCTTGTCAATGGCGCCAACCCGAAAGGAATCCACGACTTTCCGGATCTTGCCAAGCCGGGTATCAGGTTGATTCATCCGGATCCGACTAGCTCAGGCGGCGCACAATGGTCGATTCTGGCAATTTACGGATCGGAGTTGATTAAGTCAGAAAAGCAGAGCGGTGAGCCGGACCAGGCTCGTGCACTACAGACCCTTCAGGCCATTTGGAAAAATGTTTTCGTTACGCCTTCATCCGCACGCGAAGCCAGGACAACTTTCGAACTTGGCAATGGAGACGCGCTGATAACCTACGAGCTCGACGGTCTGTTGATGAAGGATAGCGGCAAACCGATGGAAATTATTGTTCCTCAAGCCACGATCTTCAGCGAACATCCGGTCGTCGTCATCGATCGAAATGTGTCGCCTGAAAAACGCGCGTTGGTCGATGCTTTTGTGCAATATCTCTGGAGCGACGATGCGCAGAAAGCTTTCGTCAAATATCATTTCTATTCAGTTACAAATAACGCCCTCAACGAAGCGAACAATGAGTTCGGACATATCGAGATGCCATTTACGATCGACTACTTCGGCGGCTGGGACAAGGCCTACCCGGAAATTATTGAGCAGATATTCAAGAACAAAGTGCGGGGCGGGAAGTAGGGAGAATGCCGAATGGCAATTGGAAGTGACTAGATGAGTTCAATAATACCTACAATGCGGCATGTGCGCGGCTTTGATGTTGCGCGACCCCTCAGCATCGGCATGCTGGTTTTTATGATGATGCCGCTGGTCTTTCTGCCACTCCTCTCGATTTTTATTTTCGGAACCAACAAAGGTCTGGCAAGTTTCTGGGCGGCCCTGATGGCGCCGGAAGCAGTTTTCGCGCTGAAGCTCTCGATGGTTACAAGTTTTTGGGCCACCGTGTTCAATGTTCTCTTCGGTCTCTTCGCGGCCTACGTGCTTTCGCGTTACGCCTTCTGGGGCCGCAATGCGCTAATCGTTACAATTTCCCTGCCCACCGCAATCCCGACGGCGGTTGCCGGCGTCGCGTTGCTGATGTTGTGGGGTCCTTTTGGAATGTTAGGCCGCCTGCTGCGGCCGCACGGAATCGAAGTTATGTTCACGGCCGGCGCGATTGTGCTGGCAAACATCTTCGTCACCTTCCCGCTCGCATTTGGTGTGATTAAGCCCGTGTTCGACACCATGAGTCGTTCGTTGGAAGAGGCATCGGCTACTATCGGCGCGACCCGTTGGCAAACGTTCTGGCACGTCACACTGCCTTCGTTGCGCGGCGCGATAGTCTCTGGCGCGCTGTTGACGTTTGCGCGTGCGGTGGGTGAGTTTGGCTCAACGATCATGGTGTCGGGCAATCTGGCGGGACGAACACAGACTGCGCCGCTCTACATCTTTGCCAAATTCAACGAGGGACAGATTGAAGCTGCCAACGCAATCGCTATCGTGCTGGCGCTGTTTTCATTCCTGGTTTTCAGCGTGCTGTTTTTTGCGAGAGACTGGCTTGATGTCGATTGAAGATCTGACCAGCGACAATTGAATCGTCGATTGAGGTATTGCTGATGGCTCAGGTAGTCAGGGTTATGGACAATAAAGTGAATCCGATTTCCAACGGGAGCGCTACCGCCTACGCTGCCAGCATTGTGGGCGTGAGCAAACTTTTCGGCAAAACCAGTGTGCTGCAAAACATCACCTTTCATGTCGCGGAAGGCGAAGCACTCGTTCTACTCGGCGCCTCGGGAAGCGGCAAGACAACGATCCTGCGCATCATCGCCGGCCTGGAACAACCCTATACAGGAAAAATAATTCTTCACAACAAGGATGTCACCGAACTTCCGGCCCGCGAACGCGGCGTCGGAGTAATCTTTCAATCGTATGCGCTTTTCCCGAAGATGACGGTTGAGAAAAATATCGGCTACGGTCTGCGCATCCGCCACCGGCCGCGCCAGGAAGTTAAGAAAACCGTTAACGAACTACTCCAGTTGGTCCAACTCGAGGAACATCGCAAGAAGTACCCTTCGCAACTTTCAGGCGGACAACAACAGCGAGTGGCGATCGCTCGCACGCTTGCCTACAAGCCTGAAGTGCTGCTTTTCGATGAGCCGTTTGGCGCCCTTGACGCTCAAACACGAGGTCACTTGCGACGCGAGATTCGGGCGCTACTCAAAAAAGTGAACGTCCCCGCAATTTTCATCACGCACGATCAGGAAGAAGCGCTTGAACTCGGCGATCGCATAGCCGTCATCAACGTGGGGAATATTGAACAGATTGGAACGCCAGCTGAGGTTTATAACCATCCGGCCACCGAGTATGTTGCCACCTTCCTTGGGGCCGCTAATATTCTTGATGCGGTCGTCCGCAAGGATCGGATTGAAGTTAACTCGGCGCTGATTCCGGCGCAAATTGATGAAAAGTTCAAAGACGGCGAAACGGTTAAGATAGTTTTTCGGCCTGAAGATGTGTTGTTGAGCAAGACGCCGCTGCCGGTAGGGCGCCCGTGCTTATCAGGCGGCATCGTCGAGCAGAAAAGTTTTGTGGGGGCCTACGAGCGACTGCGCATCCGTCTCGATCCGGCCGGTGGGGCATGCGAGACCGGCGACAACCCTTACTACCTGACTACGGAAACGCCGGAAAGCCAGACCGCGAAACCTATTATTGTTACCAGGCCGAAACCAGAGGCGGTTGAGGTTAAGCTCCAAAGGGGCGACCGTGTGTTCGTTGGGCTCAACGCGTTTACGATCCTTCCGAAAACAACCCGCGCAAAATAACAAGTCCGCGTTAGCGGACGATTGAAAGTAGCCCAGCGATTCATCGCTGGGCTTGGCTGGAAGCCGAAACTAAGTCCGTGAAGCGGACGGCTGAAAAGATAAAAGGGTCTGGTAGTTATTATTCAGCCGTCCGCTTCACGGACTATGACCCTTTCGCTCTTTATCCCAGCAGTGAACTGCTGGGCTAGTCTCATTCGTCCGCTTTGCGGACTTATGGGCTTGAACTCTTACGCTGCTTTGTTCTTTGCTAAATCCCGGCTGATGTTTGCAACTTATCCAACGCCGCTACCGCCAAACTGTGAAATCGCCGGCGCACGCTATTAATGTTTGTGAAAGGTAACGCGTGAGCGTGGGTGCGATTTGTAAGCAAGATAAAGATTCGTTCGTGCTCCGGATCGATCCAACAGCTGGTACCGGTGAAGCCGGAGTGTCCAAAACTTTCGCGCGGAAGATCGAGACCGGCGGCGGAGTCTTTTGTTTCCGCCAGCTGCCAACCGAAAGACCTTGCTTCCTCTAAGCCCGCGGTCATGTTCTTGCGAAACAACTCGCATGTCTCGGGCTTAAGTAGACGAGTTTGATTCCGGACAAATTGAGTGGCCAGCATTAGTGCCTCTGGCGCGTTAGAGAAAAGTCCGGCATGACCCGCAGCCCCGCCCAGGAAATAAGCGTTGCCGTCGTGCACCGTTCCCCAAATCAGTTCCTTACGCCAGTTTTTGTAATCGCCCGCCGCGCCGTTATCGCATGTTTCGCGTTCGTACGCATTACCGGTTTCGCAGGCGGCGATTCCGGTTTGCATGGCGGCTTCAGGATTGAAGAAGGTGTGTTTCAATTCCAGCGACGCGAAGATTTCCGTCTGTGCCAACTCGACCAGGGCTTTCCCCGTCAATCGTTCCAGCAGGCGGCCGAGCACAACAAATCCCAGGTCGCTATAAACCACGCGCGTTCCGGGTGGATACTCCAACTCCAAGGCAGCAATCACCGAAACAGTCCGGTCGCGTTCGCCCTCGGCAAGAATGTAAAGAGGTCGCCAGGCTGGCAAGCCGGAAGTGTGTGTCAGCAGTTGCCGGATCGTGATTACCTGTTTGTCAGTTCGCTCAAACTCCGGAAGGTAATTTGAAACTGAACTATCAAGCGTAAGTTCGCCGGCTTCAACGCGACGAGCGCAGAGCAAACCGGTTATCAGAGGTTTCGTGAGTGAAGCGAGATCGTAGATGGTGTCGAGAGTCGCTGCGATGCGTCGCGGCTCGACCACCGAATTGCCCAAAGCATCGGCAAAAAGCGGCTGCCCTTTTTCAGCAACAAGGTAAACGGCGGAAGGGAAGTCGCCGGCGGCGATGCGCTCGGTAAGAAGAGAACTGATTTCAGGGTTGGATGTTTGCATGGGCTTGAAAAAGAAGGAGCGGGGGCAAGCCCGCCTTCCTGACCTCGAGCTAATTGTAATTGAAGATGAAAATGAGATTGAAGGGCTCTCCAGCAACATCGAATGAGCCGGATCGAAGTCTCATGGTCAGGAAGGCGGGCTTGCCCCCGCTCTTTCTAGCACCTTCAGAACTTTACTCAACTGATCCTACTTGAACCTTCGCCGAGTGTTCATCAATTCTTTCCAGTGCTCGTAAGGCGAGCGCGAGTGCGTTTCTGCCTTCCAAGCCTGACACCGCTGGCGGCTGTCGGTCGCGGACTGCCGTTATGAAAGCGAGAATCTCCGCGCGCAGCGGTTCGACGTCGACGATATCGAGATTCTTCGTGTGGACTCCCGGCCAGGCGCCTTCCGCGGTAGGCGGAGCCAGACTGCTGATCGAAGCGTGCTTCGTCGCGTAGTCGATAGCGACGTAATCATGTGGCTGAAAAAAACGCATCTTGCGAATTTTTTCGGTGCCCACGCGCGAAGCCGTGATGTTTGCCACCGCGCCTGAAGAAAACTCGACCCGCGCGTTGGCGGCGTCGACTTTGTTGGTCAGTATTGGAATGCCGACCGCATGCAGTTCGGTTACTTCGACATCTTCGCCAACCAGCCACTGCACAATGTCGAGATCGTGGATCATTAAATCCAGCACTACATCTATGTCTAGTGAGCGCGCGGTGAACTCGCCGACCCGATGAATCTCAAAATAGACTGGATTGCGAACGTGTGGACGCAGCGCGACCAAAGCGGGATTGAAACGCTCGAGGTGTCCGACCTGCAACAACGCACCGCTCTTTGCGGCTGCCGCGATCATTTCGTCGGCCTCGGCAAGCGTCCGCGCGATAGGTTTCTCCACCAGCACGTGGATGCCGGCTTCGAGCAGTCCAAGAGCAATCTCGCAATGCGACTCTGTTGGAACCGAAAGGCTAACAGCGTCAACGCGGCCGATCAGTTTGCGCCAATCCGCCGTCCAGTCGACTTTTCTTTCAGAGGCAATCGTTTGTGCAGTTTGTTCATCGAGATCGCAAACGGTAACAAACTCCGCCAGGCCTTCCGCGGCAAGATCAGAATGGACTCGCGCATGCTGTCGGCCCAGATGGCCCACGCCGATCACTGCGGTACGAAGCGTCAAGGTTTTATTTTTCCTGTTATCATCGGCAGTGTGCAGTGGGCAGTTTTAGAAGTTCTGAGCAACATCGGATGTTGCTAGTACCGATTTCTCGGAAAGTAATCTTACTGCTCACTGCCCACTGATAAAGCGGAGCGAATATACTTGCATCCTTCAACCCTTGCCAAGCGCGCCACAGTTCTGCTTTTTCTCGCCGTAGCCGCTTTTTATTTTTATGCTCTAGGTCATCTGCCTCTCGTTGGACCGGATGAACCGCGTTACGCGCAGGTCGCGCGCGAGATGCTTTTGCGCGGCGATCTAATCACCCCCACGCTCGGCGGCCATACCTGGTTTGAGAAGCCGGCACTGCTTTACTGGATGATTATTGCCAGCTTCAAACTCTTTGGCGTGTCGGAGTGGGCGGCGCGTCTGCCCTCAGCTATCTCGGGCGTGCTTACTGCGGCGGCAGTTTTTGTCGTCGGCCGCCAGCTTGAACTCATAAAAGATGAGCAGAACAAACTTCAGGGGTACGCTGTTTGGAGCGCGATCGCGGCGGCAACGACGATCGGAATCGTGGCTTTCTCGCAGGCCGTCAGCTTCGACATCCTCTTAGCGATGACGCTCACCTGGGCGTTGGCTCTCTACATTCTTTACGACTTGCAGGAAGATTCGGAAGCAAACGAAAAACCTCGTGGCTGGCTTCTGGCAGGCTTCTATATTTTTCTAGGCCTATCCCTTCTCGCGAAAGGTTTGGTCGGGATAGTGATGCCGGTTGGGATTATCGGCCTCTACCACATATTTCAAAGAGAGCTACCCCGGAGGAAAATATTCATCAGTTTTTTTTGGGGATTGCCGTTGGCACTGACTGTCGCCGCGATCTGGTACGCCCCGGTAATATGGCGGCATGGTTGGCTATTCATCGATCAATTTTTTATTCAGCACCACTTCACCCGCTACATTTCAGATAAATACCATCACTCGCAGCCTGTTTATTTCTACGTTCTCGTTGTGCCGTTGCTGGCGCTGCCCTGGACCGCTTTCTTATTAAATGGACTACTACAATTTAAGTCGCGGTTTTGGCATGTTGAGTTTGGCGATCGAGCGAATCAGGGCTCCATCCGGCTGATGACCTTTGCGCTCGCGTGGTTCGTTTTCCCTCTGGTTTTCTTCAGCTTCTCCGGCTCGAAATTGCCTGGCTACATCCTACCGATTATGCCTGCGGCGGCGTTGATAGTTGGCGGGCAGCTGGTACGGCTTCGCTCAAACTCCGGAAGCTGGCCGCTTAGACTGACTGCGGCCGTCTCTCTGATCTTTGCTTTTGGTGCGCTTGGCTATTCCTGGCGCACCGGTAACCTATCGCTCACAACTGCCGTCTTGTTAGCGGCTCCGTTATTCGGTTCGGGATGCTGCCCCTTTCTGTTTCCTCGCAAACAGGCTGCATCAGCCGCGTTCATGGCTGCGATGACAATCGTCACGGTGATCGTAGTGATGTATGGGGTGGCGCCGACTCTTGCGGACAACCAGTCGTCCAGGCGTCTTTTGCAGCTAGCCGATGGGCATGGTTATTCGCAGACAGCCATCTACGGGATGCAGCGCAGCGACCGCACACCCGAGTTTTATGCGGCCGGCCGAGTTGTCTATGGGCCTGACGGCGAACCAATCCTGTACCAGGGACCCAATCAGGTGTTTGAGGAGTGCCGTAAACGTAAAGAGACTCTTTTGACGTTTGTGCCCATCCGCGAAGTTAACCAGTTCAGCGAAATGTCGTCGCCGGCAGAAGTGATCGGAAGCAATGATCGTTATGCGCTCGTGGCGGTGTGTACGCGTTGATCGACGAAATCGCCAAGACGCCAAGAGCGCCAGGAAACGGACCAAACAGTTCAGACTGTCATTTCCTTCTTGGCGCTCTTGGCGGTTGTCATCATCACCAAGGCACACTGCAAGGATTTCGTATTAGTTCGAGTTCTTTCGTGGATTGGAAACTGAGTTTGAACTCCGCTGAGCTCTTCATCACTGTCGGGCTAGTGCCTTGCAGGTCAGTGTAGGTTCTTCACGAAGAAATCAATTACCGGACGATCGTACCCTTCGCCTTGTTCACCGGTAGCGGAAGGCAGCGTAAAGCCGGTTAACGATAGGTCGGTCCTTGTTTCCAGATTCGCCGGTTTTGGAAAGCAGGGAATGAGAGATTTCGTCGAATCGCGCAAGTAGCCATCGTCTTCGCCGGCTAGCAAGAGAACTCGCCGCTCGCCGAGAACGCGGGCCATCTCACAAGAGCTCTTGTTATCGTATTTCTTTACGAAAAATATCCGGGTCGCCAAACGCGCGGGAACTATCAGGGCGCTCGTATTCACGCGAACATCGTTGCGGACCGCACTATCAACCATCTCATTCTGATCACGCGGCAGCGAGTCGAGCGCCAGAACCTGAATATTCGTATCGCTGACCGCTGCGCGCAATCCCACATAAGCTCCCAACTCGACTCCATAGACGCCGAAGCGTCCGCCAACTAGTTTATTTTGACCGTCCCCTTTCAAGGTCCGAAGAAAGTCGAGCGCCGCCAGCAGATCATCACTCTCCCGAGGGCCAAACGAAGTCCACTGGACGGGAGGGTTTAGCCCGTGGCCTCGAAGGTCGGGCCAGAGGATGGTGCAGTTAGTGGCCTCGCTTATCTTCATCCCCAGATTTAGAAGCAGGGAACGATCGCCACCATACCGGTGCAGAAAGACAACCGCAGGCGCTCCTTCGGCGCCTCGGAGTAGCCAACCGCGTGCTGACGTGCCGTCGCGATTTCGCCAGGTTTCTTCAGTGACCTTCAGGCCCCGGCCAGTCCCGCTTATCGTGGAAAAAGTCTGCGGCGTGACGAGATATGAGCGGCGAGGTGGAACTATGATTCCGTAGACAATCGTGGCCAGAGCAATAACCAGCGCTACTACCAGCAACAGCAGGATCGGCAGCAGTAACCTCGAAATCTTCTTGCCGAATCTTGGTCGGGTGGCCATGAGACAGGGATGAAGGATGAGCAGGGGAGGAACGGGGCCAGAGCTTCAGCCCGCCTCTCCGTTAACCCATCGCTACATCGTCAATGCTAAGTCCTTTCTTCTTAACGCGAGCATAATCTTCGGGGGTGTTGATATTGTCAAAAAAGTAGTCAGCGCCCTTGAGAAGCCTGAGTTCATTGAACAATACCCAGCGAGTGCGCACAGATTGTAACAGAGTGATAGGTTTTCGCTCCCCCGATTTGATCAATCGCTCGGCGAGGCTCAGGCATGGCTCAACGCGATAAAGCGAACAAAGCGGCTGGGGAATTCCGTCTTGCTGGATGGGCGCAACGGCGTCGAAGTCCTGGCGGACACTGGCAAGACTGGCAAAGAGGTCCCCGGTGACGAAGGGAAAGTCGCAAGCGACCACCAGCGCCCAACTCTCCGAACAGGCTGACAGGGCAGCGTGAACGCCGCCCAGCGCTCCCCATAGCGGATAGACATCAGGCGCACTTTGGATGTCGATTGGCAGGTTGAGTTCAGCCGGAGAAACCTTATCGCCGACAACTTTTATTGAGGAAGTGACACTTGAAAGTTCGCGAGCGATTCGTTCGACAAAGCTCTGGCCATCGAGAACTAACCGCGCCTTTTCGGTTCCCATGCGGCGAGACTCCCCACCGGCCAGAATAAAACCTGCAACTGCATCCAACATCGCACGGGAATCTTAGTCCCTGGCGGAGGAATTCGGGAAATAGGCACAAACAAAACAGCAGACGGTAGTTATTTGGCAGTGGGATTTTCATTAATGCCCCAGCTGGTCGGGATTGCGGAACCTGCGGGTGGCATTGCGGAACCTGCGGGTGGCATTGCGGAACCTGCGGGTGGCATTGCGGAACCTGCGGG
>WNFL01234732.1_pt1 | contig 119521 bp, 111 predicted proteins | sample 5400361 | NCBI WGS metagenome assembly WNFL01 (sample SAMN13153351, study PRJNA577476) | soil metagenome | isolation source: 40 cm soil on Douglas fir-dominated hillslope | place: USA:California | collected 2013-09-17
CTGATTGCGCCGATCGCGATGGAAGACGGGCTGCGTTTTGCGATCCGCGAGGGTGGCCGTACGGTCGGCGCCGGCGTGGTGTCGAAAATCATCAAGTAATCAGGAAATCAGTTAGGTCGCTCAGCACGCTAACATGTACGGCACCCCATTGCGGCGTGCCGGCGTAAAGGAAAAATGATGGCAACTGCACAACTCGCCAAACAAAAAATTCGGATTCGCTTGAAGGCGTTCGACTATCGCCTTATCGATCAGTCCGCGCTGGAAATCGTTGAAACGGCCAAGCGCACCGGTGCGGTCGTCAAAGGGCCGGTTCCGTTGCCGACTAAAATAGAGCGTTTTGACGTTCTGCGCTCGCCCCATGTGAATAAAACTTCGCGCGACCAGTTCGAAATTCGCACGCATCTGCGCTTGATGGACATTATCGATCCGACCGACAAAACGGTCGATGCGCTGATGAAACTGGATTTGCCGGCCGGTGTGGACGTAGAGATCAAACTGTAAGTAAGTAGTAGTGATAAGTACTTGAATTTTCTGGGGGGCGCAGCTATAATCGCGCCTCTTTGCCGAAAGCGCGCAGACGCCCGGCAGTATGTAACACCGAAACATATGTACAAAACATGCCAGCCAATTGTAGCTGGCACCTTATAATATATTGTTTTATATGAACAATATGTTATCGGGCAAACTAGAAAGGATTGCGAAGATGAGTCTTGGTCTCGTCGGCCGGAAGGTTGGCATGACTCGCATTTTTGCGGATGATGGCACTGCCATTCCCGTAACCGTGCTGGACGTGTCGAACAACCGCATTACCCAAATCAAGACCCCTGCAACGGATGGCTATTCGGCCGTTCAGGTTGCGTTCGGCACCAGACGCGTTACGCGCGTGACCAAGGCGCAAGCCGGTCATTACGCCAAGGCGGGTGTCGAAGCCGGGTCGGTTATCAACGAATTCACGGTTTCTCCGGAAAAACTCGCCGAATTCAAGATCGGTGAGCAGATTTCCGCTGAAATTTTCACTGCCGGTCAAAAAATCGATGTGCAAGGCACGTCCAAGGGCAAGGGTTTTTCCGGCGTTATCAAGCGCCACAATTTTTCGTCGAACCGCGCGTCGCACGGCAACTCAAAGTCCCATAATGTGCCGGGTTCAATCGGCATGGCGCAGGACCCAGGCCGCGTTTTCCCTGGCAAACGCATGGCTGGACATCTTGGCGATGTGACTTGTACCGTGCAGCTGCTCGAAGTTGCCCGCATCGATGTTGCCCGCCAGCTCGTGTTGGTCAAGGGCTCGGTGCCTGGCTCGACAAACGGAATCGTGATTGTCCATCCCGCATCCAAGACGCCTAAAGCACCACTGGCGAAAGGGGTGAAATAATGGAACTGAAACTGATTAATGCCAGCGGCGCCGCTGATGGCACCGTTGCCGCGTCCGCCGATTTGTTCGGTCGCGACTATAACGAGGCGTTAGTGCACCAGGTTGTGACTGCATATCAGGCGAATGCCCGCTCTGGTAATCGCGCGCAGAAGGGGCGTAGCGACGTTCAGAAGTCGACCAAGAAGCCGTGGCGCCAGAAAGGTACCGGCCGCGCGCGCGCTGGTATGGCATCTTCACCCCTGTGGCGCGGCGGCGGCAAGATTTTCCCGAATTCGCCCGACGAGAATTTCTCGCAAAAGGTGAACAAGAAAATGTACCGCGCTGGTATTGCCGCGATTCTGTCGCAACTGGTGCGCGAAGACCGCCTGTCCGTGGTGGACAATATGACGATTGATGCCCCGAAGACAAAGTTGCTCGCAACCAAGCTCAAGGGCATGGGGTTGGATCGTGTGTTGATCATCACCGACAACCTGGATGACAACCTGTACCTGTCGTCGCGCAATTTGCCCGATGTCCTGGTTCTCGAAGCCAAGCATGCGGATCCGGTTAACTTGGTGCGCTTCCCGAAAATCGTATTGACCAAGGCTGCGCTCAAACAATTCGAAGAGGTGCTGGCATGAACGCTGAACGTCTTCTGACGGTTGTTTTGCGTCCCGTCATCTCCGAAAAGGCCACGATGGTGGCTGACAAGCAAAAACAAGTGGTGTTTGAAGTGCTGCGCGACGCGACCAAGGCCGAAGTAAAGGCTGCGGTCGAGCTTCTGTTCAAGGATCAGAAGGTCGAGGTCGCAAGCGTCAACATTGTTAATCAAAAAGGCAAGGCAAAACGCCATGGGCGTTTCGAAGGCCGTCGCAACCATGTCAAGAAGGCTTATGTCTGCTTGAAGGGTGAGGGCGATATCAACTTTGCCGAAGGAGCCGCATAATGGCACTCGTCAAAACCAAGCCGACTTCCCCGGGCCGCCGCAGCATGATCAAAGTGGTCAACAAGGAGTTGCACAAAGGGGCTCCGGTAGCCTCTTTGGTAGAACCCCAGAGCAAGAATGCGGGTCGTAACCATCATGGCCATATCACGACTCGTCATCAGGGTGGCGGCCATAAACAACACTACCGCCTGATCGATTTCAAACGCAATGACAAGGACGGTATTGTCGCCAAGGTTGAACGGCTCGAATATGATCCGAACCGCAGCGCCAACATCGCTTTGCTCTGTTATGTGGATGGTGAGCGTCGCTACATCATTGCGCCGAAGGGTATTTCGGCAGACATGCAGGTTGTATCAGGTGCCGATGCGCCAATCAAGGTTGGCAACACCCTGCCGCTGCGAAATATTCCTGTAGGTTCCACGATCCACTGCATTGAATTGCAACCCGGCAAAGGCGCTCAGTTGGCGCGTTCGGCCGGCGCGTCTGTGCAATTGTTGGCACGCGAAGGCGTGTACGCTCAACTGCGCATGCGTTCTGGCGAGATTCGCAAAGTTCACGTCGATTGTCGTGCCACCCTTGGCGAAGTCGGCAATGGTGAGCACAGCCTGCGCGTCATCGGTAAGGCGGGCGCCAACCGCTGGCGCGGCATTCGTCCGACGGTTCGCGGCATTTCCATGAATCCGGTTGATCACCCACACGGTGGTCGTTCCAATGGCGGCGGACACCCGGTGTCCCCTTGGGGTCAGGCTGCCAAAGGCAAAAAGACCCGCACCAACAAGCGCACACAGAACATGATTGTTCGTGACCGTCGTAAAGCATAACGGCGAGCCTGAAAGGACTATCTAAATGACACGTTCAGTAAAAAAGGGCCCGTTCGTTGACGGCCACCTCATGAAAAAGGTGGAAGCTGCCATCGCAATCAAGGATCGCAAGCCGATCAAGACTTGGTCGCGTCGTTCCACCATTCTTCCGGACTTCGTCGGCTTAACCATAGCGGTGCATAACGGGAAGCAGCATATCCCTGTATACGTCAGCGAAAACATGGTTGGTCACAAGCTTGGCGAATTCGCGCTTACGCGTACCTTCAAAGGCCATCCGGCCGACAAGAAGGCCGCTGCGTCGGCCAAGAAATAAGGAGCGAGGACATGCAAGTCTCTGCTAATTTGTACGGTGTGCGACTGTCTGCGCAAAAGGGCCGCTTGGTTGCGGACCTGATTCGTGGCAAAAAGGTCGATCTCGCCTTAAATATTCTCGCGTTTACGCCGAAAAAAGGCGCAACCATCATCAAGAAGGTGCTGGAATCCGCGATTGCCAACGCCGAGCACAATAACGGTGCCGATATCGATGAATTGAAAGTTGCAAAAGTCATCGTCGAAAAGGGGCCGGTATTAAAGCGTTTTACGGCACGTGCCAAGGGCCGTGGTAACCGCATCATCAAGCCGACGTGCCACGTCTTTGTGACGGTTGGCGACGGCAAGGTTTAAGGGAGCGACGATGGGTCAAAAAATATCTCCAACCGGTTTTCGTCTCGCGGTTCACAAGAACTTCGCTTCGAAGTGGTACGCCAACAGCAAGAATTTTCCGATCATGCTGCTTGAGGACATTAAAGTCCGTACCTACCTCAAGAAGAAGCTTGCCAATGCAAGCGTAGGCAAGATTGTCATTGAGCGCCCGACCAAAAATGCAAAAATAACGATTTATTCTTCGCGTCCTGGCGTGGTGATTGGCAAGAAGGGCGAAGACATTGAAAATCTTCGTACAGAACTGACCAAGCTGATGGGCGTGCCGGTACACGTCAATATTGAAGAAATCCGCAAGCCCGAGACCGATGCGCAATTGATCGCCGACGGTATCACGGCTCAGCTTGAAAAGCGTGTCATGTTCCGCCGCGCCATGAAGCGCGCAATGCAGAATGCGATGCGTCTTGGCGCCCAGGGGATCAAGATTACCTCGTCGGGCCGCCTGAACGGGATTGAAATCGCGCGGACTGAATGGTATCGCGAGGGGCGTGTGCCGCTCCATACTTTGCGTGCCGATATCGATTTCGGTTTTTCCGAGGCGCGCACCACTTATGGCGTGATCGGCGTGAAGGTTCTTGTATTCAAGGGCGAAGTGCTGGGCAAGGGCGAACAACCTGTAGCCGCGCCTGAGCCGCAAGCTGAACCGCGTAAGCCGCGTAGAGCAGGAGTGAAAAATGCTGCAACCAGCTAGAAGAAAATACCGCAAGGAACAGAAAGGCCGTAACAAGGGCATTGCGACTACGGGCGCAAAAGTGTCCTTTGGCGAATTCGGCTTGAAAGCGATTGGCCGTGGTCGATTGACTGCTCGCCAGATTGAAGCTGCACGTCGTGCAATGACCCGGCATATCAAGCGCGGCGGCCGCATCTGGATTCGTATTTTCCCGGACAAGCCGATTTCGAAAAAGCCGGCGGAAGTTCGCATGGGTAACGGCAAGGGCTCTCCCGAGTATTTTGTGGCCGAGATCCAGCCGGGCAAAGTTCTGTATGAAATGGACGGCGTAGACGAGGCGCTGGCGCGCGAAGCGTTTACATTGGCCGCTGCCAAATTGCCGATCAAGTGCGCTTTTGTGCACCGCCTGCTCGGTCAATAGAAGGGGATGATGATGAATACCAAGGAAATGCGGGCGAAATCCCCGGAAGATCTGAACAAGGAGTTGCTTGAGCTGCGCAAGGCGCAATTTTCCCTGCGCATGCAAGCCGCTACCCAGCAGTTGACCAAGACCACAGAAATGGCCCGGGTCAAGCGCGAGGTCGCGCAGATCAAGACAATCCTGACTGAGAAAGTGAGCGCAGCCAAATGAATCAGGCCGCCAATCAAACCATTGCCGAAAACAGAACCAAACGTACCCTGACGGGTGTCGTGGTGAGCGACAAGATGAACAAGACCGTTACGGTTTTGGTCGAGCGTCGCGTGATGCACCCAGTCTTGGGCAAAGTTGTGCGCCGCTCGAAGAAATACCATGCGCATAGCGAAAATAATGAATTTAAGGCGGGCGATACGGTTCTTATTGAGGAAACCCGTCCTTTGTCCAAGACCAAAGCTTGGAAGGTGACGCAGTTGCTTGAAAAAGCTCGTGTTGAGTAGTTTTTTTGACTGAAGTACTCAAAAGCCCGCATCAGCGGGCTTTTTTATTGTGCTCTGTGGATTTTCGACTGTGCACCCGCTTGGCGACTGCGCTTGATGCCAAGTGACGAAGTTAATCGCTGCGCATGTCAGAATTCGTTCTAATCCACAATTTTGTCAGCCAGGGGAAAACTATGGGGGCGATGAACCTTTTTGACCTTAGCGGTCGCGTTGCACTCGTTACAGGAGGGTCGCGTGGCCTTGGACTTCAAATCGCGCGAGGATTCGGTGCCATGGGTGCCAAGCTCGCATTAACCGCCAGAAAAGCCGACGAACTGGCCCGGGCCAAGGCAGAGCTTGAAGCGTCGGGTTTTGACGTACATATCTTCCCCAGCGACCTTTCCAAACCGGAAATGGTGGCTCCCATGGTTGATGCGGTTATCAGTCATTTTGGCAATATCGATATTCTGGTGAACAACGCCGGCGCCTCCTGGGGGGCGCCCGCTGAGGAGTACCCACTGGAGGCTTGGAACAAGATTATCGCGACAAATTTGACCGGTGCCTGGCTTGTCGCACAACAGGTTGGTGCCAAAACGATGATTCCCCGTAAACGCGGCAGCATTATCAATATTGCATCTGTTGCCGGTCTTCGTGGACAAATGGGGGCAATGCAGACCATTGCCTACAATACGAGCAAGGGCGGTATCGTTAATTTTACGAGGGCATTGGCCGCCGAATGGGCCAAGTACGAAGTGCGGGTAAATGCGCTGGCGCCAGGATTTTTCCCCTCCAAAATGAGCGCCGGTGTCCTGAAGGTCATAGACAAGCAAATCCTGGGCATGACCCCGCTGGGGCGTCTGGGGGGAGACGAAGACCTCATGGGACCAGCGATTTTCCTAGCATCCGATGCGGCCGCATATGTAACAGGGCAGATTCTCTCCGTGGACGGAGGCATGACTGCGGTTTGATAAGAGAATTCCACCTTGACGCGACATAGTTCCAAAATTGCCGCACAACAACAATTATTCATACGGGGCTTGCGCTGATCAACCGATACGCGCTATACTCCAAGACTTGCTGCTCTAGCCGTGGCTTCGTCGGCTAAGAGTCTACTTAAATGTACAACGTTATCAAACGTTTGCATCGCCCAAGCGTCAGCCGAAGCCGATTTTAAGCGTGCGGGCAAAAGTTGCTTTCTAACCTGTCGGAAATTTCCTCGGAAATTGCCGATGAAAGACGGATCCAAAACTGGCTGCTTCGGTAACGCCGAAGCAGGTTAAGTTGGAGAGATAAAAAATGATCCAGATGCAGTCGATTCTCGACGTCGCCGATAACACCGGCGCGCGGTCGGTGATGTGTATCAAAGTCCTTGGCGGCTCCAAACGGCGCTATGCGGGCATTGGTGACATCATCAAAGTCAGTATCAAATCTGCCCAGCCGCGCGGTCGCGTGAAAAAAGGGGAGGTTTACAACGCCGTGGTGGTTCGTACCGCCAAGGGTGTTCGCCGTAACGATGGCTCCTTGATCAAGTTTGACGGCAATGCCGCTGTCCTCTTGAATGCCAAGCTCGAGCCGATCGGTACGCGTATCTTTGGGCCAGTCACGCGTGAGCTGCGCAACGAGCGCTTCATGAAAATCGTGTCGCTGGCGCCAGAAGTGCTGTAAGGAGCCCAGGATGAATAAAATTCGCAAAGGCGATCAAGTGGTCGTCATCACCGGTAAAGACAAGGGCAAGCGCGGCACCGTGCTGCGCGTGATGCCTGACGCTGAGCGCGTGTTGGTGGATGGCATTAACCGCGTGAAGAAGCACACCAAGCCCAACCCGATGAAGGGAACGACTGGTGGAATTCTCGAAAAAGAGATGCCGATTCACGTTTCGAACATCGCTATTTTCAATCCCGCGACCAGCAAGGCTGATCGGGTCGGCTTCAAGACGTTGGAAGATGCGCGCAAAGTTCGCGTGTTCCGTTCCAACGGCGAAGTCGTCGATGCATAAGGAGTGAATGATGGCTCGCCTGCATACAATTTACAAGGACACGATTGCGCCAAAGCTGATGAAGGAATTTGGCTATAAATCGGTTATGGAAGTGCCACGCATCACCAAGATCACCCTAAACATGGGTGTAGGTGAGGCGGTTGCCGACAAGAAAATCATGGACCACGCCGTGGGCGACATGCAGAAGATCGCGGGTCAGAAACCGGTTGTGACCAAATCGAAGAAATCGATTGCGGGATTCAAAATTCGCGATGGTTATCCGATTGGCTGCATGGTGACCCTGCGCTCGACCCGCATGTACGAATTTCTGGATCGTCTGATTACGGTTTCGCTTCCCCGCGTCCGTGACTTCCGGGGTATTTCGGGTCGCTCGTTTGACGGTCGCGGCAACTACAACATGGGTGTCAAAGAGCAGATCATTTTCCCGGAAATCGAGTACGACAAAATCGACGCGATCCGCGGCATGAATATCTCCATCACCACCACCGCGAAAACAGATGCAGAGGCCAAAGCGCTTCTCGCTGCTTTCAAATTCCCTTTCCGAGGCTAAGCGCATGGCTAAACTCGCAGTCATTAACCGCCAGGCAAAGCGCGAAAAAATGGTCAAGCAATTTGCCGCCAAGCGTGAAGCGCTGATGAGGCTTATCAACGATCAGTCGATTTCGGAAGAAGATCGTTACCAGGCACGTCTCAAGCTGCAGGCACTGCCGCGTAATTCGAGCCCGACGCGCTTGCGTAACCGTTGTGCGATCACGGGGCGCCCACGCGGTGTCTATAGCAAATTTGGTCTGGGGCGCAATAAATTGCGCGAAATAGCGATGCGTGGCGAAGTGCCGGGCATGGTCAAGGCTAGCTGGTAAGCGGCGGAGAATATTATGAGCATGAGTGATCCGATCGCCGATATGCTGACTCGCATTCGTAATGCGCAGCAATCGGAAAAAGTCGATGTGACGATGCCTTCTTCCAAGGTGAAGACCGCTATCGCCAAAGTTCTGAAGGACGAGGGCTATATCGAGGACTTCGCCGTTCGCAATATCGAAGGCAAGGCCGAGCTGAACGTCAGTCTGAAATATTATGCGGGCAAGCCTGTTATCGAGAAGATTGAGCGCATCTCGCGCCCCGGACTTCGCGTATATCGTGGCCGTGAAGAAATCAAACCCGTCATGAACGGTTTGGGGGTGGCGATTGTGTCAACTTCCAAAGGAGTCATGACTGATCGCAAGGCGCGTGCTACCGGTGTTGGTGGCGAAGTGCTGTGCATTGTGGTCTAAGGGGGGAATATGTCAAGAATCGGTAAACAGCCCATCACGGTTCCGGCCAAGATAGAAATCACCATCGGCGTCGAACAAATCGTGGTCAAGGGACCGCTCGGTACACTGACCCAAGCCGCATCCAAAGATGTGATTGTCAAGAAAGATGGTGCCACCCTGACGCTGGAAGCTGCTAATGACTCGCAGCAGGCCAATGCGATGTCGGGAACGATGCGCGCTTTGCTTGCCAATATGGTGCGGGGTGTGGACAAGGGGTTTGAGCGCAAGTTGATGCTGGTTGGTGTGGGATATAAGGCGCAGGCGCAGGGAGCAAAGTTGAATTTGGCACTTGGCTTCTCGCACCCCATCGTTCATGACATGCCCGAAGGCATCAAAGTCGAGACCCCGGTTCCGACCGAGATACTGATCAAGGGCGTCGACAAACAGAAGGTCGGCCAGGTTGCCGCGATCGTGCGCGGCTATCGTCCGCCGGAGCCGTACAAGGGCAAGGGCGTTCGTTATTCGGACGAAGTCATCGTGCTCAAAGAGACGAAGAAGAAGTAAGCGAGGCCATTATGAGCGACAAAAAAATCTCCCGTATGCGTCGTGCCGCGAAAACGCGCGCCACCATCGCACGTTTAAAGGCTGTGCGTCTGACTGTGCACCGCACCAATTCGCACATTTATGCGCAGGTCATCGACGCATCAGGATCGAAGGTGCTTGCCGCCGCCTCAACGGCAGAAAAAGAAGTTCGCGGCGAGCTTAAGAATGGCGGTAACAAGGATGCTGCCGCGGCTGTTGGCAAGCGTATTGCTGAGCGCGCCAAAGCCGCTGGCGTCACTGCTGTTGCGTTTGATCGCGCAGGTTTTGCTTATCACGGTCGCGTCAAGGCTCTCGCCGACGCCGCGCGTGAAAGCGGCCTTACGTTCTAATCAAAGGGTACCAATATGGCAAGAAACGACCATACACAAGACGACAAGAGCGACGGTCTGCGCGAGAAGATGATCTCGGTAAACCGTGTCACCAAAGTGGTGAAGGGCGGTCGTATTCTTGGTTTCGCGGCACTAACAGTTGTGGGTGACGGCGATGGCTCTATCGGCATGGGCAAAGGCAAATCGAAAGAGGTGCCGGTTGCGGTGCAAAAGGCCATGGAGCAGGCCCGTCGCAAGCTGGTGAAGATTCCGCTCAAGAACGGTACCTTGCATCACACCGTAATCGGCAAGCATGGTGGAACTCGCGTATTTATGCAGCCCGCCGCTGACGGTAATGGTATCAAGGCCGGTGGCGCGATGCGGGCGGTATTCGAAGTGATGGGAATTACCAATATTTCCGCCAAATGTCACGGTTCCACCAATCCGTATAACGTTGTACGTGCCACGCTCGATGCGCTGTCGCAAATCAGCCGCCCGTCCGAAATCGCTGCCAAGCGCGGCAAAACGGTTGAAGAAATCCTGGGCTAAGGAGTAAACATGGCACAAAAAACTATCACGGTAACTTTGCTGAAAAGCACCATCGGCCGCTTGGAAGCACACAAGGCTTGTGTGCGTGGTCTGGGCTTGAAAAGATGCCGTCATACCGTCACTGTAATTGATACCCCTGCCAATCGCGGGATGATTAATAAAGTGAGTTATCTGCTTCGCGTTGAAGCATAAGCGCACCTAAGGGCCACAAGATCATGGAACTGAACACTCTTAAACCTGCTGAAGGCGCTACCAGAAACCGTCGTCGCGTGGGGCGTGGTATTGGCTCGGGCCTTGGCAAGACGGCTGGGCGTGGCCACAAAGGTCAAAAATCACGTTCTGGCGGATTTCACAAGGTCGGCTTTGAAGGCGGTCAGATGCCGCTGCAGCGCCGTCTGCCCAAGCGCGGCTTTATTTCCCTTACCCGCAATGACACAGCCGAGGTCCGCCTGTCAGAAATCGACAAGATGCCCGTCGACACGATTGATTTGCAAGTGCTCCAGCAGGCGGGTGTGGTATCGGGCCAGGCCCTCGCTGCCAAGGTTATCCTTTCCGGAAAGATCACCAAAAAAATCAAACTCGTTGGTATTGCGGTAACGAAGGGTGCAAAGGCTGCCATTGAGGCGGCAGGTGGCTCAATCGAAGCCGCGCCACCAGCTTAATCGCGACAGACAGGAATCAGACGTTGGCAACCAACCCCCTCGCCGCAGTTGGCAAGATGAGCGACCTGAAGCGCCGATTGGTGTTTCTGGTGCTGGCTCTCATCGTTTTCCGCATTGGTACGCATATACCAGTGCCGGGAATTGATCCGGGCGCGCTGGCGAAACTTTTTGAGCAGCAACAGGGCGGCATCCTGGGCATGTTCAACATGTTTTCAGGAGGGGCGCTATCGCGCTTCTCGGTGTTTGCCCTCGGTATCATGCCGTATATTTCTGCGTCTATTATCATGCAGTTGTTGACGGTGGTTTCACCGCAGCTGGAAGCATTGAAGAAAGAAGGCGAAGCAGGTCGCCGCAAAATTACCCAGTACACGCGTTACGGTACCGTTGCGCTGGCATTGTTTCAGGCGGTTGGCATCTCGATTGCCTTGGAGTCGCAACAAGGGCTGGTTCTCGAGCCGGGAATGATGTTTCGTTTTGTGACCGTCGTAACACTGGTTACAGGAACGATGTTCCTGATGTGGCTTGGCGAGCAGATCACCGAGCGCGGTATCGGCAATGGTATTTCCCTGATCATTTTCTCGGGGATTGTCGCAGGGCTTCCTTCGGCGATCGGCAGCACCCTTGAATTAGCTCGCACCGGCGCCATGTCAATTCCTGCCGTATTGTTGATTGCTGCGCTGGTGGCGGCAGTGACAATGTTTGTCGTGTTTGTGGAGCGGGGCCAGCGCAAGATTCTGGTTAATTATGCCAAGCGGCAGGTTGGAAACAAGTTGTACGGTGGTCAATCTTCTCACCTGCCGCTGAAGTTGAATATGGCCGGAGTCATTCCTCCCATCTTTGCTTCTTCCATTATTTTGTTCCCCGCAACGGTTGCCGGCTGGTTTGGCAGCAGCGAAAGAATGGTATGGCTGAAAGATGTGGGCGCCGCCCTGTCGCCAGGCCAGCCGCTGTACACGCTGCTGTACGCAGCCGCCATTATTTTCTTCTGTTTTTTCTATACCGCACTTGTGTTCAATTCCAAGGAGACGGCTGAAAATCTCAAGAAAAGCGGTGCATTTGTTCCTGGTATTCGTCCGGGAGAGCAGACGGCACGATACATAGACAAGATCTTGATGCGCCTGACCCTGGTTGGTGCCGCATATATAACGCTGGTGTGCCTATTCCCCGAATTACTGCGCAATTATTGGAATGTGCCATTCTATTTTGGCGGTACATCATTGCTGATTATTGTGGTCACCACCATGGATTTCATGGCGCAGATGCAGGCTTATATGATGTCGCATCAGTACGAAGGTCTCTTGAAGAAAGCAAACTTCAAGGGCGCGGGTTTCCCGGCGCGTTGATCATTTGATCAACTGACGGTTCAGGAGAAAAGACGAGCGCATGGCGAAGGAAGAAACGATTCAGATGCAGGGGGAGATTGTTGAGACCCTCCCTAACGCCATGTTCAGGGTAAAGCTGGAAAACGGGCACATTGTATTGGGCCACATCTCGGGCAAGATGCGCATGCATTACATTCGCATCCTTCCGGGCGACAAGGTGACGGTGGAATTAACGCCCTACGATTTAACAAAAGCACGGATTACGTTCCGCGCCAAGTAGTTTCTAGACAAAACGCGGAATCACGAAGGAGCAAAAAATGCGAGTTCAAGCATCGGTAAAGAAAATCTGCCGCAACTGCAAACTAGTTCGGCGCAAGGGCGTGCTGCGCGTGATCTGTAAAGATCCGCGTCATAAGCAACGTCAAGGTTAATTGAAAGGTACATCATGGCCCGTATAGCTGGTGTAAACATTCCGAATCATCAACATGCCGAAATCGCGCTGACCGCTATCTACGGTATCGGCCGCACCACTGCGCAGAAAATCTGTGAAGCGGCCGGCGTTGCACGATCGGCAAAAATCAAAGACCTGACCGATGGTGACATGGACAAGCTGCGCGAGCAGGTTGGAAAACATACGGTAGAGGGTGACCTCCGCCGCGAAGTATCCATGAATATCAAGCGTTTGATGGACCTGCAATGTTACCGCGGCGTGCGTCACCGCAAGGGCTTGCCGACCCGCGGCCAGCGTACCCGCACCAATGCACGCACCCGCAAGGGCCCACGCAAAGCAATTCGCTTGGCCAAGTAAGCCGGCGAAAACAAGTTTAGAGTGAAGGAATAAGCATGGTTAAACCCAACGCTGCAACACGCGTACGCAAGAAGGTAAAAAAGAATGTGTCGGAAGGCATCGCACACATTCACGCGTCGTTCAATAACACGATCATCACTATCACTGACCGCCAGGGCAATGCCCTGTCCTGGGCAACTTCAGGTGGCGCCGGCTTCAAAGGATCGCGCAAGTCCACTCCGTTCGCTGCACAGGTTGCGGCAGAATCGGCTGGAAAGGCGGCCCAGGAGTGCGGTATCAAGAACCTCGAGGTCCGCATCAAGGGGCCGGGGCCCGGTCGTGAGTCGGCGGTCCGTGCGCTGAATGCCTTGGGAATCAAAATTTTGTCGATCGCTGATGTGACGCCCGTGCCGCATAACGGCTGCCGTCCACCCAAGCGTCGTCGTATGTAATTGTCGGGAGACTAAACGTGGCTCGTTATCTTGGTCCTAAATGCAAGCTCTCCCGTCGCGAGGGCACCGATCTTTTCTTGAAGAGCGCCCGTCGGCCGCTCGATTCCAAGTGCAAACTTGAATCGCGTCCAGGCCAGCATGGCGCCAAGCAGTCGCGTGTATCGGAATACGGTACGCAATTGCGCGAGAAGCAAAAAATTCGCCGCATGTATGGCATATTGGAACGCCAGTTCCGCACCTATTTTGCAGCTGCCGAGCGACGTAAAGGGGCAACCGGTGAAAACCTGTTGCAGTTGCTGGAGTCGCGCCTGGATAACAATATCTATCGCATGGGCTTTGGTTCAACGCGTGCCGAGGCCAGGCAGCTTGTCAGCCACGGCGGCATCTTGGTGAACGGAAAAGCAGTCAATATTCCCTCCTACCTGCTGAAACCCAGCGATGTCGTGACGCTGAAGGAAAAAGCACAGAAGCAACTGCGTGTCATCGATGCACTCAAACTCGCGGAGGCCAACGGTTTTCCGAGCTGGGTCGAGGTTGATACCAAGAAATTCTCCGGCGTTTTCAAGAGCTTGCCGGACCGCGCCGAGTTTGCCAACGATATCAACGAGCAACTCGTCGTCGAACTGTATTCGAAGTAAGCCGTTTTTTTCGGGCGCGCCATGCTTTGCATGGCGCGTCTTCACCTTTTCTAGAGGCCCTCGTCAATGCAAAGCAATGCTACGACTTTCCTGAAGCCGCGCATCATCGACGTGCAAAACATTTCCCCGGCTCATGCCAAAGTGGTGATGGAGCCGTTTGAGCGTGGTTATGGCCACACACTGGGCAATGCGTTGCGCCGCATCCTGCTATCCTCAATGCCCGGTTATGCGCCCACCGAAGTCAAAATCGCCGGTGTCCTGCACGAATATTCGACAATTGAAGGCGTCCAAGAGGACGTGGTGGACATTCTGCTGAACCTCAAGGGTTTGGTGATGAAGTTGCACAACCGTAACGAAGTGACGCTGAAGCTGAAAAAAGCGACCGCGGGCGCGGTCACCGGCGCCGACATCGAGCAAACGCATGATGTTGAAATCCTCAACCCGGATCATGTCATTGCCCATCTGACGGCAGGCGGCAAGCTCGATATGCAGATCAAGGTCGAAAAAGGCCGCGGCTATGTGGCCGCGACGGCTCGCCGTGCGGACCATGACAATCGCACTATCGGTTCGATTTTGCTCGATGCATCCTACAGCCCGGTTCGTCGCGTTTCTTACGCCGTGGAAAGCGCACGTGTAGAACAGCGTACCGATCTGGACCGCCTGGTCATGGATATCGAGACCAACGGCGCCATCGAACCCGAAGAGGCGGTTCGCTATGCCGCACGCGTACTGGTCGATCAACTCTCCGTGTTTGCTGATCTGCAAGGTACGCCCATGCAGGCCGAGGAAGCAAAGGCACCGCAGATTGACCCGATTCTGCTGCAGCCGGTGGATGATCTTGAATTGACAGTACGTTCGGCAAACTGCCTGAAGGCCGAAAACATTTACTACATCGGCGACTTGATCCAGCGCACCGAAAACGAATTGCTCAAAACGCCTAATCTGGGCCGCAAGTCCCTTAACGAGATCAAGGAAGTTCTCGCCAGCAAAGGTCTGACGCTGGGAATGCGCCTCGAAAATTGGCCGGTAGCAGGCGTCGCCAAGTAATTCAGCGGAAAATTTATCAACCCATAACGATAACAAGGCTGGTCCGAAGAGGGCATTACGGCCAAGATTTGAAAGGATACAACCATGCGTCACCGTCACGGTCTTCGTAAACTGAACAAAACCAGCTCTCATCGCCTCGCGATGCTGCGCAACATGACCAACTCGCTTTTTCAGCACGAAATCATCAAGACCACATTGCCGAAAGCCAAAGAGCTGCGCCGTGTCGCCGAACCGCTCATCACGCTCGGTAAAGAACCAACGCTTGCTAATAAACGCCTTGCCTTTAACCGCATGCGGGATCGCGATATGGTTCTCAAGTTGTTCGATGAACTTGGTCCTCGTTATAAAGCGCGTAATGGCGGTTATTTGCGTATTCTCAAGTTCGGATTCCGCAACGGCGACAATGCGCCCATGGCGCTGGTAGAACTGGTGGATCGCCCAGAAGTCACGGAAGCCCCCAAGGCTGAAACCACGGGAGAGTAATTTCCGGAAGCGATGCAGGCATGGAAAAAGCCCGGGTAGCCGGGCTTTTTTTCGCCTGTACGCCAGAGCCCATTTACATGGCAAGTATTGAGCGACAAACATGCGAGCGGATGGATGCTCGATTCGACTGCTATGATCATGCAGGCAAATTCCCCCAGCGAGCGAACACCGTGGTGCCAATACTTTCTCCAGGCCCAATTCGGCCAAAGATCATTTCCAAGTTGCCCGCAGTCGGCACTACCATTTTTACCACCATGTCTACGCTGGCGCAGCAGGTGGATGCGGTCAATTTGGGGCAAGGATTCCCCGATTTTGATTGCGACCCCCGGCTTATCGATTACATGGCCGAAGCGATGCGCATGGGTTTCAATCAATACCCCCCGATGGCCGGCTTACCGGCACTTCGCGAGGCTGTAGGGGACAAGGTTGCGGCCCTGTACGGGCGCCAATACGACGCCACCAGCGAAATCACTATTACCGCAGGGGCAACCCAGGCAATCCAGACGGCGCTTACGGCACTGGTTCATCCGGGCGATGAGGTAATCATCTTCGAGCCCGTCTACGACAGCTATGAGCCGGTGATCAGGCTCAACGGCGGGGTGCCGGTATATGCCCGTTTGCAGTACCCGACTTATCGACCAGACTGGGGTGAGGTTCGTGCATTGGTCACGCCAAGAACGCGCGCCATTATGATAAATACCCCGCACAATCCTACAGCAACAACCTGGGCTGCTGCGGATATGCATGCGCTGGCGCAACTGCTGCGCAATACTGGAATCATACTGATCAGTGACGAAGTCTATGAACACATGGTGTTCGACAAGGCCATGCATCAAAGCGTCGCGTCTTATCCAGCGCTGGCGGAACGCGCTTTCGTGATTTCTTCGTTCGGCAAAACCTATCACGTGACCGGCTGGAAAGTGGCTTACTGCCTCGCGCCGTCAGAGCTGATGGCAGAGTTTCGCAAGACGCACCAATTCGTGGTCTTTACTGTACATACACCATCCCAACATGCCATCGCCCGCTATATGACGCTCGCGACCCATCTGCAGTTATCCGGGTTCTATCAAACCAAACGCGATTTTTTCCTCGATGCCGTCAAGAATACCCGACTGCGTTGGTTGCCCAGTGCGGGAACATACTTTGCCAGCGCGAGTTATGCGCATTTGCCGGAATATGCAGCGATGGGCGACGCCGACTTTGCATTTTTCCTGGCGCGCCAACATCGGGTTGCCTGCATTCCCTTGTCCGCTTTCTACCATGACGGCGCCGACCACCAGGTGGTGCGTTTCTGTTTCGCAAAAAAAGAATCAACCCTGACGCTTGCGGCCGGGCGCCTGCAGGAAATCTAGTCCAAGTCGCGTTATACGCGATCGCGGTCGGCCCAGCTCACCGCAAACCGGTTGAGTGCATTCATGCTGTTCATGCCCAGTTTCTTTTTCATATTGGCCCGGTGCGCTTCGATGGTTTTGATGCTGCGCTCGAGCTTTTGCGCGATTTCGGCTGAGCCGAGCCCAAGACCAATCATGCGGAAAATTTCAAACTCGCGGTCGGTCAGCTTGGAAATCGCCGAAGGGACCTTGCTCTTCGGGCTGACGCGCAGTGTGTGATGCAATACCGATTCCATGCGCTCGCTCATATAAGGCTTGCCTTCAAGAATCCGGCGAACGGCGATCACTACCTTGTCGGTGGCCTCCTGCTTGGTCAGATAACCGCGGGCGCCTGCTCTAAATGCGCGCTCACCGTGGATCAGTTCATCGTGCATGCTTAACACCAGAATTGGCAACCCGGTATAAAGTGCGGTGAGCTGCTTGGTCAGCTCGATGCCGGAAATCCCGGGAAGGGAAATATCCGTCACCACAAGATCCGGACGAGGGCTTGTTTTAAGCAGCTCCAACGCTTGCTCCCCGGATTCGGCCTGCAGCGTCACTTTCAGCCCAGACTCATTGTTAATGAGCAGACACAGCCCGTGGAGAACGATGGCGTGGTCATCGACGACCATTACCGTGGATGTCATGAAGCCTCCCTGATGCGTTGGCGTAACGGCGCAATGGCCGGGTTGTGCGCCGCGGTCCAGCGCACATGTACTTCGGTTCCGCCGTGACGGCCGTGTTGTATCAACAATGCGCCGTCAATAGCGCTGGCACGATGGCGAATGCTGTGAAACTTGGTGTCGGTATCGTTCAGCAGGCTCAGGCTATGAATATCTGCACGTGCTACGCCGTTGTCGCTGATGCGTAGATGGACATCAACCCCTTGTTGCTCCAACTTGATCCGGATGTGCTTGGCATGGCCATGTTTTAGCGCATTATTTACCGCCTCCTGGGCGATCCGGTAAAGGTTGCGCGCGGCGACTTCATCGCTGATGTCGACCATGGTGAGATCGGCGCTGCAGCTTACTACCCCGAGGCTGTCGATATCGCTGGCGAGCTGCTTCAAGGCGGGGACCAGACCCCCCGATCCCCAGATATAAGGGGACAGTCCGTGAGAAATCATACGGGTGTGCTTGATTGTACGATTGACCAGTGCCGAAATGCGCGCGGCATCCGCAGACTCATCAAGCCCATGGGCATGCAGCTTCCCCTCGAGTGCCTTGGTCAATAGGGCAATTCCGGTCAGATCCTGGCCTAGGTCATCATGCAACTCAAGGCCGACTTGGGCCAGTTCATTCTCGATCGCCACCAGGAAATCGCGCTCCAGCTGCTGGCGGCGAGCGACCTCGTCTTCCAGGCAGGCGTTGATGGTGGCGAGTTCGCGAGTGCGGTTGGCCAACGATTCCTCAGCCCGCTTGCGGTCGGTAATATCCTGTCCGGTGCCGCGGTAGCCGAGGAAGCGTCCAGCTCCATTGAATATCGGTTCGCCGCTGATGCTGTGATACGCGGTGACGGCGCCGCTATGCGCATCGACGATACGCATGACCAAGCCGTAAAAAGGGTGGCGAGCCTCAAGGTCGGCGCGATGCGCATCCCACTCGGCTGCAGACATGGCATCGGGGAACAGATCCCAGTGCGTCTGGCCCAACATGGCCGGTTGACGCTCCGCGGGAGAAATTTCGCGGGAGAAGAAGGTGAAACGGAATTGGTCGTTCTGCTCCCACACCCAGTCCGACAACAGTCCGGTGAGACTGCGGAAACGTTCTTCAGACGCGCGCAGGGCGGTTTCCGCCTCCTTGCGCCGGGAGATGTCGCGGGATGCCGTCTGGTAATGCTTGACGGTACCGTCAACATTGATGACGGGGGCAATCACTGTTTCCAGCCAGCAATAATGGCCATCATGATGTCGAATCCGGAATTCCACGGTGGCAACCTGACGATGCCCGTCGATCACCTCAGCGAGCACATTGCGTACCAGGCTGCGATCCTTGGGATGGATCATGGCGATCAATTTTTCGCCTCGCGAAGGGTCGATTGCGTAGCCCAGCGTGCGCGATAACGAAGGTGAACAATAAAGCAGATTGCCGCTCGCATCATGAAGCGCCACGATATCCCGCATGTGCTCGGAGATCATCCGGTACCGCTCTTCGCTTTGTGCAAGACGCCGCTCGGACGTTTTTTCGCTGGTGACGTCGCGGGTAATACCGTGATAGCCAATAAGCTTGCCCTGCTCGTCGAAGGTCGGACCGCCGATCCACTGCACCCACTTCGGTGTGCCTTTGGCGGTAACGATGGGGCGGATGCCGTCGACGGGCTCCTGGCTGAAACTGTCCGCCGATGGGTTCAGATAGGTTGCGATATCTTCCGGTCGTTCGAAACGACGCGTCCATTCAAACAGGGTTTTTGGGCAACCTGTCCTCGACACATCGTAGATTTCGCAGACACGCTCGCAAACAGTGATCGAGTCGCTCGCCATGTCCCAGGTCCAGACGCCGAGGCGCGCGATTCGTTTTGCATCCTCAAGCTCCTTGGTGCGGTCCGCAAGTTGCCGTTCGGCATTCTTCTCGCTGCTGACATCGCGTGTCACGCCGACATAGCCGGTTACATTGCCGCCCTCGTCTTTTACCGGTTGGCCAATCAGATGGAGCCACTTCCGTCCGCCGTCCGGCAGTGTGGCGAGGCAAAGTCGTTCATAGGGAAGTCCCTGCAAGCGGAGTTGGGCATTGGCCTGGGTAGCCGCCAACATCTCGCCTTCGGTGAATTGTTCGTCCCATTCGGACATGGTGTATGTCGTATTCGATGACGCCACCTGAAACAGTGCAAGGTACTCCGAGCTGGGATAGAACAGATCCGTAGCCTGGTGCCATGTCCAGCTGCCACACTTCGCCATTCTCTGCGCCTCGATGAGATGCAGATGCTGGAGCGCAAGCGCTTTGTCGCGTTCCTTCAACTCTTGCTCGATGGCTTCCCGCTTGCCCAATTGACGCGAAAGCAGCAGGGATAAGCAGAGGATCAAGGCAGAACTGACGGCAGCAATCGCCAGGGCCCGCCACTTCAGATCTTCAAAATGGGCGAACGCCTCGAGTTCATCAGTAGCCACGACGATGATAATCGGCGCGTGTCGTGAATTGAAGCCGCGTGCCGCGCTGACAAGCAGCATGCGGCCGTCCCTTTGTCTGATGCGCGACTGGGATGGATCCTGCGGCATCTGCATCACGAACAACGGTGAAGCGGGGTTGCGTGAGGGGTCGGCACCGGCAAGTTGCCTGCCCTGGACATCGAATACGGCGATGTTCTTTTGCGTAAGTCGTGCATAACGAACGATTACCGAGGAAATGTCTTCGCCGTCGTGCCCAAGATCGTCAACCAGCGCCGCTGCTGCCTCGGCAAGCTCATGCTTGACGCGGCTGGATTCCCCGTCGCGATTCGATGTGATAAAAAGCCACGCCAGAACGCCGGCCGCAATCACCCATCCGATGCTGAGCCAGCGGATGACACGGCTCGCCGGCCAGCGTGCGGCACGGGACTCCGCACCGGCACGCAAGCGTGACACGGCCGGAACATCTCGAACGGGCGAGGATAGGTCAGCAGGATAGAAGGACATGCTCATCACCTTGGATGGCTGAGCGCAAATTGTTACATATTTGTATCGCGAATCGCGTGTCGCCCCGGTTAAATTTTGTGCCTTGGTGCCGCTGTGTGAATGATGGGTAGGCCCTGCGGGGCTCAAGTCAGCAAGATTGCCCGATAATCGTTGACGTTGGTGCGCGTTGGCCCCGTGGTGATAATGTCGCCGATTGCGCTGAAAAAACCAAAAGCGTCGTTTCTGCCGAGTTGCTGTTTGGCCACAATGCCCAGCTGCAGCGCCCGCATGACCGAATCAGGCGCCAGATATGCGCCTGCATTGTCCTCGCTGCCATCGATACCATCGGTATCGCAGGCCAGCGCATCGACATTTGCAAGCCCGTTCAACTCAATTGCCAGCGACAGCAAAAATTCGCTGCAGCGTCCGCCGCGGCCCTCATTGCCATCGCGCAATGTCACTGTGCACTCACCACCGGAAATAAGGGCAACAGGAGGCTTGAAGGGGTGATGATGTTCGCGGATTTGACGTGCCAGGGCCGCATATACCTTGGCAACCTCTCGCGCTTCCCCGGTTACACTGTCGCCGAGAATCATCGGCGTTATGCCGCGCTGCTGAAAGAATACCGCTGCCTTCGACAGACTCGCATGCGCAGTCGCGATGACGCGGTTATCGACTCGCGCAAAAGCGGCATCACCGTGCTTCAGGGTTTCGGCCACGACACCGCGCGCACCGTTGGACAGATAGCGCGCAATGGATACCGGCGGCGTGATGCGGTAGTAGTTCAGGATGTCCAGGGCGTTCTGGAAGGTGGACGGGTCCGGGGCGGTGGGGCCGGATGCAATCGAACCCGGATCGTCGCCGGTGACGTCCGAAATGATCAGTGCGGCAACGCGCGCACGCGTTGCCGCGGCAAGCCTGCCACCCTGAATGGCGGACAAATGCTTGCGTACAATATTCATCTCCTGGATCGGGGCGCCGCAGGCAAGCAGAGCCTGGGTAACCGTGCGCAGATCGGCCATTGAAATATCGCCGGCAGGAAGTGACAGCAGACTGGAGCCGCCGCCTGAAATGAGCGCCAGCACCAGGTCATCGCCGCCTGCGGATTGAACCTTGGCCAGAATGCGCCTGGTGGCCGTTTCCCCCGACACATCGGGTACCGGATGTCCCGCCTCGATGACCTCGATACGTTGTAATGCATCGGTCCCGTTATAGCCGTGCGCATAGCGGGTAATCACCAGGCCCTCAAGAGGCCTGTCTTGCGGCCAGTTCAGTTCGACCGCCTTGGCCATTGCCGCCGCCGCCTTGCCGGCACCGACGACGATTGTCTTGCCTGACGGTGCTGCAGGCAGGTTGGGGGGTACGATCATCAGCGGATCGGCGGCGGAAAGCGCAGCCCTGAAACTGTCGATAAGGAGGTCGCGTGGGGTCATGGCAAGCCGGCTTCCACACTGGATGTGGGCGAATTATTGTCTGGCAAGGATAACGCGAAAACCGCAACGGCTTCCATATCACCACTCGCTGCGGAGGACAGGGGGCCGGGAGTTATTTCTTGGCGCTGGCGGTACGTGTTGCTGCCACACCAAGCATGCCCGCAAGATACCGGCCGGTGAAGCTCTGTTCATTTGCGGCAACTTCCTCCGGGGTTCCTTGTGCGATGATTTCGCCGCCGCCGTCACCGCCTTCGGGGCCCAGATCGACAATCCAGTCGGCGGTCTTGATGACATCGAGGTTATGTTCAATCACCACCACAGTGTTGCCATGGTCGCGCAATCGATTGAGCACTTTTAGCAGCAAATCGATGTCATGGAAATGCAGGCCCGTAGTGGGTTCATCCAGGATGAACAGGGTGCGCCCGGTATCGCGCTTCGAGAGTTCCAGCGACAGCTTCACGCGTTGCGCTTCGCCGCCGGACAGGGTGGTTGCACTTTGCCCGAGGCGGATGTAGCCGAGGCCCACATCCAGCAACGTCGATAATTTGCGGGCCACGATCGGTACCGGCTTGAAGAATTCATGGGCATGTTCGACCGTCATCTCCAGCACTTCCGTGATGTTTTTGCCCTTGTAGTGCACGTCCAGCGTTTCGCGGTTGTAGCGTTTGCCATGACATACATCGCAGGGCACATATACGTCCGGCAGGAAGTGCATTTCAACCTTGATCACGCCGTCGCCCTGGCAGGCTTCGCAGCGGCCGCCTTTGACGTTGAATGAAAAACGGCCGGGGCCGTAGCCGCGAGCCCTGGACTCCGGCACGCCGGCGAACAAATCGCGAATCGGTGTGAACAGACCGGTGTATGTCGCCGGATTGGAGCGCGGCGTGCGCCCGATCGGGGCCTGATCGACATTGATGACCTTGTCGAAATGGTCCAACCCCTCAATGGTTTCGAACGGCGCCGGCTCGTCGGTCGAGGCGTAAATATGGTGGGCCACCGCTTTGTACAACGTGTCGTTGATCAGTGTCGATTTGCCCGACCCCGAGACGCCGGTAATGCATACCAGTGCGCCCACAGGCAGGTCCAGACGCACACGCTTGAGATTGTTGCCGGAAGCGCCCTTGATGCTGAGGCGTTTCTTCATGTCCGGTTTGAAGCGCTTTTTCGGTACCGCGATCTGCTTTTTGCCGGACAGGTATTGTCCGGTAAGCGATTGAGACGACTTCTTGATTTCCGCCGGCGTCCCCTGTGCCACGATCTGGCCGCCATGCTCGCCGGCGCCCGGGCCCATGTCGACCACGTAGTCAGCGGTGTTGATGGCGTCCTCATCGTGCTCGACCACAATCACCGAGTTGCCGAGGTCGCGCAGGCGCTTCAAGGTCGCCAGCAGTCGATCATTGTCACGTTGATGCAGCCCGATAGAGGGCTCGTCCAGTACGTACATCACGCCGGTGAGGCCCGAACCGATTTGCGAGGCGAGACGAATGCGCTGCGCTTCACCTCCGGACAGAGTGTCCGCTGAACGTACCAGCGACAAGTAATCGAGACCGACGTTGTTCAGGAACTGCAGGCGACTGGAAATCTCGTGAAGGATCTTGTCCGCGATCGCCATTTTCTGCGCCGTCATCTTGACCGTGCCAAACCAGTGATGCGCCTCCTTGAGCGGCATCGCCGAGATGGCATGCAGGGTCTTCTCGAACACCTTGACGTTACGTGCCTCCTTGCGCAGGCGCGTGCCCTCGCAATCCGGGCAGGTCTTGGTCGATATGTATTTGGCCAGTTCTTCGCGCACCGCCATCGAGTCGGTTTCGCGATAGCGACGCTCCAGGCTTATCGCCACGCCTTCGAAGGTTTCCTCGCGCACCACCGCGCGACCGCGTTCCCCGGGGTATTTGAATGGAATTTTTTCCTTGCCGGAGCCGAACAGGATGATGTGCTGCGCCTGCTCCGAAAGCTTGTCGAACGGCATGTCGATATCGAACTTGTAGTGCGCCGCGAGACCGGTCAGCATCTGGAAATAGAATTGATTGCGCCGGTCCCAGCCCTTGATCGCGCCGCCAGCCAGCGACAGGCCCGGGTAGGCCACAATCCGTTTCGGGTCGAAGAAGGTAATTTCGCCGAGCCCGTCGCAGGAAGGGCAGGCGCCCATCGGGTTATTGAAGGAAAACAGCCGCGGCTCCATTTCCGATAGCGAGTAATCGCACATCGGGCAGGAAAATTTCGAGGAGAACAGCGTTTCCGCGTTCGTGTCCATATTGACGGCGACTGCCTTGCCCTCGCCTACGCGAATGCAGGTCTCGAACGACTCTGCCAGCCGCTGTTTCATTTCCGGCGCGACTTTCAGCCGGTCGACCACGACCTCAATGGTATGTTTTTTCTGCTTGTCCAGTTTCGGGAACGCGTCGATCTCGATGACCTTGCCGTTCACGCGCAGGCGCACGAAGCCCTGGGAGCGGAACTCCTCGATCATGTCCAGATGCTCGCCCTTGCGGTTCACCACCACCGGCGCGAGCAACATGAGTTTGCTGTCCATTGGGTAAGCCAGCACGGTATCCACCATCTGCGACACCGTCTGTGCCTCCAGCGGTAGTTGGTGTTCCGGACAATAGGGAGTGCCGACCCGTGCGAACAGCAGGCGCAGGTAGTCGTGTATTTCCGTGACGGTACCCACCGTCGAACGCGGGTTGTGCGATGTCGCTTTTTGCTCGATGGAAATAGCCGGCGACAGGCCCTCGATCAGATCGACATCCGGTTTTTCCATCAATTGCAGGAATTGACGTGCATATGCCGACAGCGACTCGACATAGCGGCGCTGGCCCTCGGCATAAAGGGTGTCGAAAGCGAGAGAGGACTTGCCGGAACCGGACAGCCCGGTAATCACCACCAGGGAATGCCGCGGAATATCCAGGCTGATGTTCTTGAGATTGTGAGTGCGGGCACCGCGAATTTTGATCTGATCCATGAATTTCTTTTGAGAAAAACTGGCTAAACGCCTGAAGCGTATGGATTTGCAGCCGGCGGTCATGAGTGGCCAAGGCCGGTTGCCATCGCGGCGGAACGGCCGCAAAAAGCTGATTTGGTACAAGAAAATCAGCCTGCTATGATAGCGCCCTTTCGCTCCCCTGCGCAGCTGTTTTTTCGTCGGGCCAGCAGCGTCCGAATGCCTGAAGGACGCGCCGGAGCGGCCCGCAATCATGCCGGATTAAGCTACTATGTTTGGTCGCAAACCCGTTTGATTTCGGCAGGGCGCCCGTCCGCTGCTGCGCAAAAGCGGCTATATCGAATCCAATTCCCATACTGCAGAGGTTCAACATGGCATCCGTCAACAAAGTTATCCTCGTCGGCAATCTCGGCCGCGACCCGGAAACCCGCTATATGCCCGATGGCGGCGCGGTTACCAATTTTTCCATTGCAACGACGGACACCTGGAAAGACAAGTCCGGCGAGAAGCAGGAAAAGACTGAGTGGCACCGTATCAGCACTTTTCAGCGGCTGGCGGAAATCGCCGGCGAGTACCTGAAAAAAGGTTCGCAGGTCTACATCGAGGGCCGACTGCAGACGCGCAAATGGACCGACAAGGACGGCGTTGAAAAATACACCACCGAAATCATTGCCGACAAAATGCAGATGCTGGGTTCACGGCAGGGTATGGGCGGCGACAGCGATTCCGGCGGTGGCGATTACTCACGTTCATCCAGCGGGGGCGCATCCTCGGGCGCCGCGAAGCCCGCCGCTGCAGCCAAGGGCGGCGCCGCGAAGTTTGATGATTTTGAGGACGACATACCGTTCTAGGCCGACCCGTGCGGCCGACCGAAAGCTGGCAGACCCTGGTCGGCGCCGTGCTGATCGTGGTCGGTTCGCTGGTCATGCTGCTGAAGTGATGTAACGATGCGATCCCGGCATCGGTGGCAAATGATCGCGGCCATCCTTTTGACACGCATGGCCTGCAGCGCCCATGCGGCCCTGCCGGACGAAATCCAGGTCTATGCCTTCGACATCAATGAGCCGCATGAATTCGGCCTCGAATTGCACATAAACACCACACCCAGCGGCCAGCGCACGCCCGCTTATGCGGGGGAAGTCACCACCAATCACGGCTGGCGCGTGACGCCGGAGTTCTCCTATGGGTTGTCGAAAAACTGGGAGGCCGGTCTTTACATTCCGACGCTGCGCTCTGCGAACGGTTCCTATTACGTCGCTGGTGGCAAGCTGCGTCTGAAGTGGATGCCCCTGCAAGTCGGCAAGGACGGTCTTGGCTGGTTTGCCGGTGTCAACAGCGAGCTCGGGCGCGTCGGCAGTCGTTTCGATTCTTCGCGTACCAACCTGGAGTTGCGTTTTATCGGCGGCTGGAAAAATGAGGACTGGCTGCTGGCGGCCAACCCGATTTTCGGCTGGGCGCTTTCCGATGGTCAACGCCGGCGTTCGCCCGACGGCACCATCTCCTTCAAGGTGGCGCGCAATGTTGCAAAGGACGTGGCGCTGGGGTTTGAGTACTACTCGGATTACGGCAAGGTGTCGAAGGTGCTGCCCCTGGATGAACGCGACAACAAACTGTTCCTGGCGCTGGACTATGCCGGCAAGCCCTTCGCCTTCAATTTCGGCATCGGCCGCGGACAAACCGGTGCGTCGGACAAGTGGACGCTGAAGGCGATTATCGAGGTGCCTTTCTAGGCAACCTTGAGCATGATCTTGCCGATATGCGCGCTCGACTCCATCAAGCGATGCGCATCGACGATCTGTTCGAGATCGAAGGTCTTGTTGATCACGGGCCGCACTTTCCTCGCTGCCAGCAAGGGCCACACTTTTTCTTCGACGGCGCGCGCGATGGCCGCCTTTTGCGAAACCGGCCGGGCACGCAATGTGGAGCCGGTGATGGTCTGGCGTTTCATCATCAGCGGGCGGAAATCGACCTCGGCCTTGCCGCCTTCCAGAAAGGCGATAAAGCAGTAACGGCCTTCCAGCGCCAATGAGCGCAGGTTCTTCTCGATATAGCTGCCGCCGACCATGTCGAGAATGACGTTGACGCCTTTCTTTTGCGTGATCGCCGCGATCTCGGCGACCCAATCCTGGGTCTTGTAATTGAACACATGGTCCGCGCCGATGGATTTGCAGAATGCCGCCTTATCCTCATTGCCGACCGTGGTGAATACCTGGGCACCGAAGGCTTTGGCGAGCTGAATGGCAGTGAGGCCGATACCCGATGAGCCGCCATGCACCAGGAATTTTTCCCCCGCCTGCAGCCGGCAGGTTTCGAACAGGTTGACCCATACCGTAAAAAAGTTTTCAGGGACGCCGGCCGCTTCCAGCATCGACAACCCGGCGGGAATAGGCAGGCAATGCGCGGCAGGCGCGGCGCAGTATTCCGCGTAGCCTCCGCCCGGCGTGAGCGCACAAACCGGGTCGCCGACCTTCCAGTTGCCGACCTCCGCACCAAGAGCGGCAATTTCGCCGGCGACTTCCAGGCCCATGATCGGCGAGGCGTCCGGTGGCGGCGCGTAGCTGCCGCTGCGCTGCGCAACATCGGGGCGGTTTACGCCGGCGTACTGAACTTTGATGAGCACCTCGTGGGCGGCGGGTGTTGGCAGCGGGCCGCTGGCGATGTGCATGATGTCGGCGGCGCCTGCGCCGTAAGTGGCGACAAAACGCATGGTGGTGGGCAGCATGGTGGACTCGATATGGAAATTCAGAATTGGGCGGGAACGGCGGCGTTGACGAAAAACGAGAAGACGGCGACGAATGCCGTCATTTTAATCCCACAGCCAGGCGGCGCCGCGAGCGCCGCTGGAATCGCCATAATGCGGGGGCATCAATTCGGTGGCGACGTGGTCCGAGAACACGAATTTCGTCCAATGTTGCGGCACGTTTTTGTACAGGCGTGCAATCCCGGAAAGCCCGCCGCCAAGCACGATCACGTCCGGGTCGATGAGGTTGATCACCGAGGCCAGTGCGCGTCCCAGCCTCTCCTCGTATTGCTGCATGGCCTGCTCGCAGGCCGCGTCGCCTTGCTCGGCCTGCGCGACGATCGCGGCGGCCGGCAGGAGCCTGCCGCTCTGTTGCTGGAATTGCCTGGCCAATCCGGGGCCGGACAACCAGGTTTCGATGCAGCCCTGGCGGCCGCAGTAGCATGTGTTGCCTGGCAGCTCGGCCGCCTGCGGCCAGGGCAGCGGATTGTGACCCCATTCGCCGCCGATGGCGTTACGACCGGTGAGCACCTTGCCATTGACGACGATGCCGCCACCCACCCCGGTGCCGAGGATGACGCCGAACACGATTCCATGGCCCGAAGCCGCGCCGTCCTTGGCCTCGGACAGGGCGAAGCAATTGGCGTCATTTTCGATGCGAATGCCGCGCTGTAGCGCCACCTGCAGATCTGCGACCAAGGGACGGCCGTTGAGACAGGTTGAGTTGGCATTCTTGATCAGGCCGGTCTTGAGTGACAACGCGCCCGGCGCGGCGATCCCGACGGTGCCGGTCTGTCCCAGCGCGGCTTCAGCCGTGTGCACCAGAGTCACGATGGCATCGACGGTGCCGGCATAGCTGTTCTGCGGGGTGGCAATCCGCCGCCGATATTTTTCCCCGCCATCGGTATCAAGGGCGAGGATTTCAATTTTGGTGCCGCCAAGGTCAATACCGAAACGAAGCATGGTCTGATGTGAGAGGATGAATGGGTCGCGTCGCGCCGAGAACGCATCATGCCAAAAATGCGTGCCGGCAACACGCCCCGACCATTTCTGCCGTTCTGCCCGTTCAGGAAATCCATCCCATGGCCCAACAAGCGCCCCCGCTGATCGACCCCCGCCTGGGGTTTATCGAGCCGATTGTCGCCGACAGCAAGACCAGGCTCGCAAAAATTGACCCGCGCTCAACTTGTGGATTCACCGGCGAAAAAGAAGACGCCGTAGCGGCATTGGCGATCTTGAGCGCCGAACTCGCCGCCCTCCAGGACGTTCTTTACGCCGAGCATCGGCACAAAGTGCTGGTGGTGCTGCAAGCCATGGATACCGGCGGCAAGGACGGCGTGCTGAAAAAGGTTTTCCTGGGCATGAATCCACAGGGCCTGGGCGTGGTCAGTTACAAGGTGCCGACCGCGCTGGAACTGGACCGCGATTATTTATGGCGCATTCATCAGCACGTCCCGGCCAGGGGCGAGATTGTCGTATTCAACCGCAGCCATTATGAGGATGTGCTGGTGACGCGGGTGCATGGCCAGGTCGACGATGCCGTTGCGCGCCGGCGCTTCCGCCAGATAAAGGATTTTGAACGGATGCTCGTCGAGGAGGGCGTCACTATCCTCAAATTCTTTTTACATATTTCCAGGGACGAACAGAAGCAGCGCCTGCAAGACCGGCTCGACGATGCTACCAAGCGCTGGAAATTCAATCCCGGCGATATCGAGGAACGCAAACACTGGGACGATTACCAGCGCGTTTATGAAGAGGCGATCTGTGCGACCTCGGTGCCGCAAGCGCCTTGGTATATCGTGCCGGCCGATCGCAAATGGTTGCGCGATATTCATGTTTCGGTGGTGCTGCTGCAAACGCTGCGCGCGCTCAACATGCGCTATCCTGCGGGTCCGCCTGAACTGGACGGCGTGCGCATCGAGTAGGATGCTTCACAAGTCGATTGCGGCACTGCACAATGATGCTAACTCATTGTGTTAAAATGGGAAATTAAATCAATTATGTTGTTGCGCCGGAGCCAGTAATGCCGATTTACGCCTACAAATGTTCGTCCTGCGGCCATGCCGCGGATGTACTACAAAAAGTTTCCGCTGAACCGCTGACCGTATGCCCGGCTTGCGGCAAGTCGACCTACTCCAAGCAATTGACGGCGCCCGGTTTTCAACTCAAGGGCAGCGGCTGGTACGTGACCGATTTCAAGGGTGACGCACCGAAGGCGGCGCCTGCCGTCGCAACGGACGGCGCGTCCGCCAAAACCGGCGACGCTACCCCCGCGGCAACGCCTGCCGCAGCAACGCCAGCGCCGGCACAAACATCAACGCCCGCTGCCGCACCGGCTGCGGCGGCATCGCCGGCAGCCGGCGGCAAGGCCTGAGCCGACCATGCGCAAATATCTCATCGCAGGCTTGCTGGTCTGGATTCCCCTGGTGATTACGGGCTGGGTGCTGAAACTGCTGGTCGATACCATGGACCAGACTTTGCTGCTGCTGCCTGAGCGCTTCCAGACCGAAGCGCTGCTCGGTTTTCATGTGCCCGGCATGGGCGTGATCCTGACCCTGTTGATCGTGCTCGGCACCGGCGTGCTCGCCGCCAATTTTTTCGGCAAGAAACTGCTTTCCTGGGGCGATTCCCTGTTGCAGCGCATACCGATCGTCCGTTCGCTTTATGGCGGCGTCAAACAGATTTCGGACACCCTGTTTTCATCCGACGGCAAGGCCTTCCGCCGCGCGGTGCTGGTGCGTTATCCGCAGCACGACACCTGGACGGTGGCCTTGCTGACGGGAGAACCGCAGCACGAGGTCGGCGATCATCTGGGCCTCGACAACTACGCGGTGTTCGTGCCGACCACGCCGAACATCACCGCCGGCTTTTTCCTGATCGTCCCCCAAAAGGACGTGATCCCGCTGGACATGAGCGTCGACCAGGCGCTGAAGTACATCATCTCGATGGGGGTGGCTGAACCGGCGCGCGCCAATCATCACCGTGATGATCCGCACAAGCCGCAGCACGCCAACGGGGCCGAGCTGAAATCAGCCGGCACCGACCCCGATAGATAGCCGCTGACGCCAGGGCGTCGGCGGCGCGACTGAACGACTTCCTTTCGGACCGCCTGGATGCCGCGCACTGCCGGCAGGCAGATGCGGCGCCGGCTTATAGAATTCGCCCATGCCAAGGCATCGGGCATCAAATCTGGAACGACATCATGAGAACCAATTACTGCGGCCTGATCGACGCGAGCTATCTCGGGCAAACCATCACCGTGTTCGGCTGGGCGCATCGGCGCCGCGACCACGGCGGCGTCATTTTCATCGACCTGCGCGACCGCGAGGGCCTGCTGCAAATCGTGATCGACCCGGACACGCCCGACACCTTCGCGATCGCCGATAAATCGCGCAACGAATTCGTGCTGAAAGTCACCGGCCTGGTGCGCCGCCGCCCGGACGGCACCGTCAACGTCAACCTGAAATCCGGCGAGGTCGAAGTGCTGGCCAAGGATATCGAGGTGCTGAACGCCTCGCTGACGCCGCCGTTCATGATCGACGACGAAACCATCAATGAAGAGACGCGTCTCAAGTATCGCTACCTCGATCTGCGTCGCCCACAGATGCAGGCGAATCTGCGCCTGCGCCATCGCGTCGCCGGCGCGGCGCGCCGCTATCTGGACGACAAGGGTTTTGTCGATGTAGAGACGCCATTCCTGTACAAATCCACGCCGGAAGGCGCGCGCGAATTCCTGGTGCCTTCGCGCATGCATGACGGCCAGTTTTACGCCCTGCCGCAGTCGCCGCAGCTGTTCAAGCAATTGCTGATGGTGGCCGGCTTCGATCGCTACTACCAGATCGTGAAATGCTTCCGCGACGAGGATTTGCGCGCCGACCGCCAGCCCGAATTCACCCAGATCGATATCGAAACCTCGTTCCTCAACGAGCGCGAGATTCAGGACATCATGGAGGGCCTCATCAAGTCCATGTGGAAGGCCGGCCTCGATATCGACCTGCCCGATTTCCCGCGCATCAGCTATGCCGACGCGATGGCGAAATACGGTTCCGACAAGCCCGATCTGCGCGTCAAGCTCAAGCTGACCGAACTCACCGATGTGATGGCCGCCTGCGACTTCAAGGTGTTTCGCGCCGCCGCCGATATGAAGAACGGCCGTGTCGCCGCGCTGCGCGTGCCCGGCGGCAATGAATCCTTCAGCCGCAAGGAGATCGACGACCTCACCGCCTTCGTCGCCATTTACGGCGCCAAGGGTCTCGCCTACATCAAGTGCAATGACGTCTTGAAGCTGAACGAGGAGGGCCTGCAAAGCCCGATCGTGAAGTTCCTGAATGCCGATATCCTCGGCAAGATCATCGCGCGCTGCGGCGCCGTCAATGGCGACCTGATTTTCTTCTGCGCGGACAAGGCCAAGGTCGTCAACGATTCGCTTGGCGCGCTGCGCGTCAAGATCGGCCATGAGAAGGGTTTCGCCGAGAAGGGTTATCGCCCACTGTGGGTGGTCGACTTCCCGGCGTTCGAATACGACGAGGACAACAAGCGCTACGTGTCCGCGCATCATCCCTTCACTGCGCCGAAAGACGAGCATTTGCAGTATCTCGATACCGATCCCTCGAAGGTGCTGGCCAAGGCCTATGACATCGCCATGAACGGCTGGGAAATCGGCGGCGGCTCGGTGCGCATCCACTCGCCGGTGCTGCAGGCCAAACAGTTCGCCGCGCTGGGCATCAGCGAGGAGGAGCAGCGCGCCAAGTTCGGCTTCCTGCTCGATGCCCTGCAATACGGCGCGCCACCGATGGGCGGCATCGCCTTCGGCCTCGATCGTATCGTCACCCTGATGTGCGAGAAGTGGGACTCGATCCGCGATGTGATCGCCTTTCCCAAGACGCAGCGCGGCCAGGACCTGATGGTCGATACGCCCTCGAGCGTGCCGGACAAGCAATTGCGCGAGTTGCATATCAAGCTGCGCAACATTACGCCGGCCAGCGCCTAATACAAAAACAGAAAACGAAACCCCAGCATTGGCGCGCTTCTTCAGGCATTTTTGCCCCGAAATGCGCGCCAATGCTGGGGTTTCGATTTTTGTATTTACGTCACCGTACTTGCGCCACCTTATCGATATTGTGAGCGTCCGTATAATCGCGTCTTCTTGATCAGGAGAGTCGCATGAGCATTGCATTGATCGTTCACGGCGGCGCCGGCACTTGGAAGCCGGGCTCGGACGCGGAAGCGATTGCCGGCACCACGGCGGCGGTTGCGGCAGGCCGCAAAATTCTGGAAGCCGGTGGTTCGGCGCTGGATGCCGCCATCGCGGCCGCCACCACGCTTGAGAACAATCCCATTTTCAATGCCGGCACCGGCGCGGTGCTCAACTTCGACGGCTTTGTCGAGCTCGATGCCTGCGTGATGGTCTCGGAAAAATCACAGGTCGGCGCAGTCACCGGTTTGCGACGGGTGAAAAATCCGATCATGGTGGCCCGCCAGGTGATGGAACAGACCGATCATGTGATGCTGACCGGCGAGGGCGCGACGCGATTTGCGCGCGTGATGGGCCACGCCGATTACGACCCGATCACCCCCGCGCGGCGCGCCGACTGGGCCGACAAGAAAAATCGCCTCGGCGAATCCATCGGCGGCGATACGCCGCAGCGCACCCTCAAATTGCGCAGCTTCCTGCAGGCGCATCCCGAATATGCCGGCGGCACCATCGGCGCGGTGGCGGTCGATAAGCACGGCGTGCTGTGCGCCGCAACCTCGACCGGCGGCATGACCATGAAAATGGTCGGGCGCGTCGGCGATGCGCCGCTGCCGGGCTGCGGCACCTATGCGGACAAGCTGGCCGCGTCGTCGGCCACCGGTACCGGCGAATTCGTCATTCGCGCCATGAGCTGCCGGCAGATTTCGGACAATGTCGCCAAAGGCATGACCATCCAGCAGGCCGTCGATGCGGCCCTCGATTATCTGGGCCGCGAGTTCGATGCCGATGTCGGCCTGATTGCGATCGATGCCAAAGGAGCGCCTTACGGCAATCACCGCACCGCCGATATGCCGCATGCCTGGTTCAGCGGCACGGGTGAAATCATCGCGAAAATGCGTGTGGCGCGTTAAATTAAGCCTGCCGGGCCTGCCGGCTTGCTGCCCGTGGTTCGTGTCGTGGTTTATGGCCGACGGCCAAGGGCCAGCGCCTGATAGGCGCCCGAGGATAGGAACACGCCGATGGTGACGGCAGCGATACCGAGGTAATCGTGCGGCTTGGGCACTTCACCCAACAGCGGAATCGCGGCCAGCATCGCCAGCACCGGCACCAGGGAGGCAAAGCTGGCACCCAGCGAGGCGCCCAGCACCGCCACCGAACGGGTGTAAGCGTAGAGTGAAATGATGCTGACGAACACGCCCTGATAAATGGTCTGGATCAGGATCGCGCTCAGCGGCGCCTCGACGATGCGGTGCGGCAGCCACAGCACATACACCGGCAGGTAGACGATCGCCGACACCACGGACACCGTCGCCGCCGCCTGCAGGGCGGTGAAGCCGGTGGACGATGCGGCGCGCATGGCGACGGTAAAGCTCGCCCAGCAGATGGCGGCGGCGATGAACAGCAGGTGCCCGCGCCAGTAACCGGTCTCGAAATTGGTGAGGCCGGCGCCGACGAAAATCACGATGCCGAGGGGAATCATCGCCAGGCCCAGGCGTCGCGAGCTGCCGATTTTTTCGTGCAGGAAAATCATCGCCAGCAGCGCCGTCCACAGCGGCATGGTGCCCGGTACCAGGGCGCCGGCATGCGCGGCCGGCGCGAAGCTCAGGCCGGTCGAGGCGATCAGCACATAGGGAATGCCCGCGCCGCAGACGATGATCAGCCACAGCTTCAGGCCGATCTTGCGAATGCCGAAGCCGTCGCGCATCACGATCGGCGCCAGCAGCAGCCCGGAGAGCGTGAAGCGCAACGCGCTGATGTCATAGGGCGACATCGAGGTGGTGACGCCGTAGCGCGTCAGCAGGATCCAGCCGACCCAGATGGAAATGGCGAACAGGCCCCAAGCGGCGCCGGTCAGATAGCTGTGGCGCGAAAGCGTGGCGGAACCGTGGGTCATGGCAGGAGACGGGGAGGACATGGCTTGCATTGCGGGCGAGGGCCGCGCAATGTCGTAATGACTATTTATTCATATTAGCAAACCGCCGCTTCAAGACTGCCTGGCAATGATGAATCCACGGCATAAGCCCTGGTCTCATGCGCGGCTATTACGGTTGCCAGTGGCGGCTAGTGCACATTGCACATACAGCAGGCAGCTTACAATGTGAACATGAACGCCGAACTATCGACCTTTCAGTCCTACAAAATCCCGCGCTCCACCCTGGTGGTGATTTACACCCCGAAGCTGGACGTGCTGCTGATCGAACGCGCCGATCATCCCGGCTATTGGCAATCGGTCACCGGCAGCCAGAATGAGGGCGAGACGCTGGAGCAGACTGCCGCGCGTGAAGTCGGCGAGGAAACCGGCATCGATGCCGCGCAATTCGAACTGCGGAACTGGCACAAGCAAAGCGATTATGAAATCTACCGCATCTGGCGGCACCGCTACGCCCCGGGCGTGACGCATAACACCGAGCATGTGTTCGGCCTCGAAGTGCCCGGCCGCCTGCCGATCCGGCTGGCGCCGCGCGAGCATTTGCAGCATGTGTGGCTGCCGTACGAAAAAGCCGCCGCGCTGTGCTTCTCGCATACCAATCGCGAGGCGATCCTGGAATTGCCCGCCCGCCGCAAGCGCCGTGAACCATGACCGCCTCGATCACACTCGCGACCTACAACATCCACAAGGGGCTGTCGGCGCTCAACCGCAAGCTGGTGATCCACGAGGTGCGCGAGAACCTGCACGCGCTCGACGCCGATATCGTGTTCCTGCAGGAAGTGCAGGGGGCGCACTCGAAAAACGAGGCGAAGTTCGACGATTGGCCCGATGCCGCGCAGCACGACCATATTGCCGAAGGCCGCTATCACGACATCGTTTACGGCGTGAATGCCGAACACGATCACGGCCACCACGGCAACGCCATCCTCTCCGCATATCCGGTGCTGGACTGGAGCAATCAGGACGTATCGCATCATCGTTTCGAGAGCCGCGGGCACCTGATGGCGCGCATCGCGGTGCCCGGCTGGGATGTGCCGCTGACGGTGGTGTGCGTGCACCTGGGGCTGTGGCAGAAGAGCCGCACCGCGCAGATCTCCCAGCTGATCGACATGCTGAAAGAAGCGGCGCCGAACAACGAGCCGCTGGTGGTGGCCGGCGACTTCAACGACTGGCGTTCCAAGCGCGGCGGCATTTCCAAGGCGCTCCGGGAGGGGCTCGGGCTTTGCGAAGTATTCGAGGAAATCAATGGCAAGCCGGCGCGCACCTTCCCCGCCATATTCCCGATGCTGACACTGGACCGCATCTACATGCGCGGCCTCAAGATCGACGAGGTGTTTCGCCTGCATGGCGATGTCGAAGGCGTCAAATGGCGCGGCCTGTCCGACCACGTCGGGCTGGCCGTCAGGTTGTCCCGCTAAGCGCCATGAGCGGCGAAAAATTCGTCGGTGGCAATCGCATCACGCTGCTCAAAAACGGCGGCGAATTCTTTCCCGCGCTGGCAGCCGCCATCGACAGCGCCAAGATCGATGTCCGCATCGAGACCTATATTTTTCACGACGACGCCAGCGGCCGGGCGATTGCCGCGGCCCTGATGCGTGCGGTGCAGCGCGGCGTACCGGTGTATTTGCTGGTTGACGGCTTCGGCTCGCGCGACACGCCCGCGCATTTCTTCGCCGCGATGGCGAGCGCCGGCGTCATGCTGCAGGTCTATCGCCCCGACCCGCGCCTGCGCACTTTCCGCAAAAGCCAGCTGCGCCGCGTACATCGCAAGATCGCGTTAATCGACGGCCGCGTGGGTTTTGTCGGCGGCATCAACCTGATCGGCGATCTGAGCGAGGCCTTGTCGGATACCGAGCCACGTTACGACTACGCGGTGCAGATCGAAGGGCCGCTGCTCGCCGAAATCTATCCCCTAGTGCAGTGGCTGTGGCGTCTGCTGCAATGGTGGAAGGCGCGGGCCCATGTGGCGCGTCTGCCGGTGCCGCCGGTGTCGCCGCTGGCCGTGGGAAACATGAGCGCTGCAGTGATCGCGCGCGACAATTTCCGCCATCGTCGCGATATCGAGCGCGCCTACCTGGGGGCCATGGCGGGCGCCACGCAAAACATTCTCATCGTCAGTTCGTATTTTCTGCCGGGGCGCCAGGTGCGCCGGGCGCTCACCGATGCAGCCGCACGCGGCATCAAGGTCACCCTGCTGCTGCAGGGTCGTGCCGATCATCCGCTGATGCAAATGGCCACGCGCGCCTTGTACACGCAGCTGTTGTGTGCGGATGTCGAAATTTACGAATATGAAATCGCCATGCTGCATGCCAAGGTCGCGGTAGTCGACGACATTTGGGCGACGGTCGGCTCCAGCAATCTCGATCCTTTCAGCCTGCTGCTCAATCGCGAGGTCAATATCGTTGTCGCGGATCGCGCATTCGCCACGACGCTGCGTACTTCTGTAATGCAGGAAATTGCGCGCGGCGCTACCAAGCTCGACACCGCCGACTGGCAAAAACGCTCGTGGTGGCATCGCGTGAAAACCTGGCTGGCGTACGGTTTTACGCGGCTGATGGCAGGTTGGGCGGGATTGAAGGATGACTAAGAATAAAAAATGAAACACCAGCATTGGTGCGGTTTTCGGGGTAAAAGTGCTCCAAAAGCCGCGCCAATGCTGGATCTGCGATTTTGGCTAAGTCTTGATCGCGCGGTTCGCCGAGGCGCCGCGAATCAGGGTGCCGACGCCTTCGCTGGTCAGGACCTCAAGCAGCAAGGCATGCGAGACGCGGCCATCGATGATGTGCGCGGTCTTCACACCGTTCTTGACGGCGTCAAGCGCGCAATCCACCTTGGGCAGCATGCCGCCGGAGATGGTGCCATCGGCGATCAATTGATTGACCATCGCCGCGTTCAAGCCGGTAAGGATCTTGCCTTTTTTATCGAGCACACCGGCGGTATTGGTCAGCAGGATCAGTTTTTCCGCCTGCAGGGCAATCGCGATCTTGCCCGCGACCACATCGGCATTGATGTTGTAGGCGGTGCCGTTTTCATCCACGCCCAGCGGCGCGATCACGGGAATGAAATCCTCGGTGTCGAGCAGGTCAATGATGGCGGTGTCGATTTTCACCACTTCGCCGACCAGGCCGATGTCGATCTTCTTGCGCTTGTCTTCCTTCGACATGATGGTCATCTTGCGCGCATGGATGAAATTGCCGTCCTTGCCCGTCAGCCCGACCGCCTTGCCGCCGGCCTTGTTGATCAGGGTGACGATCTCCTGATTGACGAGGCCGCCCAGCACCATTTCCACCACGTCGAGGGTCTCGTCGTCGGTGACGCGCATGCCCTGGATGAACTGGCCTTCCTTGCCGATCTTCGACAGCAGATTGTTGATCTGCGGCCCGCCGCCGTGCACCACCACCGGGTTCATGCCGATCAGCTTCAGCAGGGTAATGTCTTCCGCAAAATCTTCCTGCAGCGCGACGTCCGTCATCGCGTTGCCGCCATATTTGACGACGATGTTCTTGTCCCAGAAGCGTTGGATATAGGGCAGGGCCTCGATCAGCACTTCAGCCTTTTGCGCCGCCGATACCGTCGCCATGACTGCCGCTGCATTTTCGATGCGTTGCTCGGCGCTGCGTTTTGTTTTGGGTGCCTTCGATGCTTTCGACGGGGCAGACTTGGAGGAAGATTTTTTCGCGGCAGGCTTTTCGGGCATTCGGGTTCTCCGGGATAGATGGGGGCGCTACAGGAATGAAGGGCGATGTGGGGAATTGCGCGGATTGTAAGGCTTATATGTCGGGGGTTGCGGAAATTGTTGGGACCGGACGGCCGCGCGCTATTCGGCCCGGGCTTCGCGCGACAGCAGGCGTTGCACCGTCGCACGCGCATCCGCGCCATGGAACAGGATGGCGCAAACCGCCTCGGTGATCGGCATCTCGACGCCATGCTTTCGGGCGAGCTTGAACGTGGTCTCGGCGGAGTTCACACCTTCAGCGACGTGGCCCAGACTGGCCAGGATCGCGGCCAGCGGCCTGCCTTCGGCCAGACCCAGGCCGACCATGCGGTTGCGCGACAGATTGCCGGTCGCCGTCAGCACCAGATCGCCAAGACCGGTCAGGCCGGTAAAGGTTTCCGCCTTGCCGCCCATCGCCACCCCGAGCCGCATCATCTCGGCAAGGCCGCGCGTGACCAGCGCCGCGCGCGCATTGAGGCCCAGCTGCATGCCGTCGCAGATGCCGGCGGCGATTGCCATCACATTCTTCAGTGCACCGCCCAGCTCCACGCCGACCAGGTCTGCATTGGAGTAAACGCGCAGGCTGCCGCCATTGAGTTCAGCTGCCAGCGATTGCGCGAAAGCATTGTCGTTACAGGCCAGGGTGAGCGCGCAGGGCAGTCCCTTCGCCACCTCCAGCGCAAAACTGGGGCCGGACAGTACGCCGAAGCGCGCCTCCCCGCCGAGCATTTCGCCGATGGTCTCATGCGGCAATTTGCCGGTAACGCGGTCGAAACCCTTGCAGGCCCAGATGATCGGCAGCTTCGCCTGGCGCGCATGCACCGCGCGCGCCGCCTCGCCGAGCCCGCTGGTGGTAGTGGCGATCAGGGCCAGATCGGCGCCGGCCAATGCCTGCGCGAAATCGCCTTCGACATTCAATGCGGCGGGTAAGGTGATGCCGGGCAGCGCGCGGGCATTGATGCGCGACCGGGCCGCGCCTTCGAGTTGCTTGGCATCGCGACCCCACAACGTCAACGCATGTTTTTCCGACAGGGCGATAGCCAGCGCCGTGCCCCAGGCGCCGGCGCCGATGACGGTGATGTTCATGCCGCGCCTGCGGCCAGCAAACTGGTGCCGCGGTAACGGGCGGTCGTCATCAGTGCCTCAATCGCCCCAGACCTGGGCTTTGCGCACGAACCCGCCTTGTCCGTCGCGATGGCGCACCGGCAACCAACCCTCGACGGCGGGACCGGTCACTTCCAGCAGCACCACGCGCTGCGCTTCGAACACCAGCGCGGAGGCGGTGTCGCGCGCGGCGCGGATATCGGCCACTGCGGCGGCCACCTGCACAAAGCGTTTGTCGCCGAGCGCCCCGCTTTCCACCCAGCCCAAGGTGTTGTCCGCATCGCGGATCTTGATCCATTTATCGAGCTTTACCAGCACTTCGACCGGCTGAAAACGCACCAGGATAAAAATCTTGCTGGCTTTCAGCGAAGGCGCGTCGTAAACCACGGCCGGCTTGTCGCCGATCGCGCTGAACAGTGTCGCCGGCACAGCGGCCGGCGCGGCCGGCCGGGTTTCGACAGCCGGCACCTGCGTTGCGGGCGCGGCAGCGGCGGCACAAAAATAAAACGCCGCGCACAGGGTGGCGGCGTTTCTGATCGCGGTAGCGGTCATGGGCTGTGCGGGGCTCAGTGCGTGACCGCGGCAGCCGGGGCGGCGGCCTGCTGCGCATCCTGCGCTTTTTGCGCGGCGTACAGGGCCTCGAAATTGACCGGGTTCAGCAATACCGGCGGGAAGCCGGCGCGCACGATGGCATCCGATATGGCTTCGCGCGCATAGGGGTAAAGGATGTTCGGATTGCCGATGCCGAGGATCGGCTCCAGGTCCTGGTTGGGCACATTGCGGATGGCAAAAATGCCGGCTTGGCAGACTTCGGCCAGGAACATGGTCTTGTCGCCGATCTTGGCGGTGACGGTGATCGTCAGCTCGGTCTGGAAAATGCCTTCATCGACACCTTTGGAAGTGTGGTGCAGTTGCACATCCACCTGCGGCGCTTCGCGCTCGAGGAAAATCTGCGGCGCATTCGGCACTTCCAGCGACAGATCCTTGACGTAAATTTTTTCGATGGAATAGGCGGCCTGGTTTTCCTGTGCCTGGGCTGGTGCTGCTGCGACGTCGGTCATTTCGGATTTCCCTGTTAAGTGAGGCGTGTTTCGAGTTGGTGATGAGAGGATGCTCAGGTCGCGAGCAAGGGGTCAAGGCCGCCGGCGCGGTCCAGCGCCGACAGGTCGTCGAAGCCGCCGATATGCTGGCTGCCGATGTAAATCTGCGGCACGGTGCGACGCCCGGTCTTGGTGGTCATTTCATCGCGCTTGGCCGGCTCCAGATCGACGCGGATCTTGTCGATCGCGGTGACGCCCTTGGACGCGAGCAGACGCTCCGCCATGATGCAGTAAGGGCAGACGCCGGTGGAGTACATGGTGACCTTGGCCATGGGGCTTATTTTTCGATGGGCAGGCTGGCCTGCTGCCAGGCGCCGAACCCGCCTTCGAGTTGATAGATCTCGGTAAAGCCGCCTGCCTTCAGGGCCTTGAGTGCGGCGCTGGCACGATTGCCGCTCTTGCAGGCAACGATCACGGGCTTGTCCTTGAACTTGGCGATTTCGTCGATGCGCTTGCCGATTTCGGCGAGCGGAATATTTTTCGATCTGGGGATGCGGCCGCCGTTGAATTCGGCGTTGTCGCGCACATCAAGCACCAGGGCATTGCCGCTGTTCATCAGGCGGGTCGTTTCAAGCGTGCCGATTTCCCTGGTGCCGCCCAGCTGTTTGGCGATCAGAGGCCAAATGAACATCGCGCCGCTGGCAAGGAATAACGCCACCAGCAGGAGGTTTTGTGAAATAAACTCAGACATGTATTGTCAACTTTAGAAAATCCGTGAAGGTGGCGCCGAGCGGGCAGTCACCAGTCCGCGAAAACCTGATATTTTACCGACAAAAGGGCGCGCTCGCCTTTTGCCCCTACTTTACCCCCTGATCTGCAGATGCGGCTGTCGCCGCGTTTTATCAACCGCGCTAACTTTCCCACTGACGAACGACATGAAAAAACTGGTACTGATGCGACACGGCGAAAGCACGTGGAACCTGGAAAACCGATTTACCGGCTGGGTCGATGTCGATCTAACGGAAAAGGGTGTGAGCGAAGCACGCCAGGCCGGGCAGCTGATGAAGGCGGCGGGACTCGATTTTGACCTCGGCTATACCTCCCTGCTGACGCGTGCCATCCGCACGCTATGGCTGGCGCAGGAGGTGCTCGACCGGCGCTGGATACCGGTCGTCAAGCATTGGCGTCTCAACGAGCGCCACTACGGCGCGCTGCAGGGGTTGAACAAGGCCGAGACGGCCGCGAAATTCGGTGACGAGCAGGTGCACCTGTGGCGCCGCTCCTACGATGTGCCGCCGCCGCCGCTCGATGCGAATGACGCCGGCCACCCCGCGCGCGACCTGCGTTATGCCTCGCTGTTGCGGGAGGAACTGCCATTGACCGAGTGCCTGAAAGATACGGTAGTGCGCGTGGTGCCCTATTGGCAAATGGAGATCGCGCCGCAAATCCGTGCCGGAAAAAAGATCATCATCGCCGCCCACGGCAACAGCCTGCGGGCGCTGATCAAGCACCTCGATCACATGTCGGATGGCGATATCGTCAACCTGAATATTCCCACGGCGATCCCCCTTGTATACGAGCTGGATGACGATCTGAAGCCGTTGCAGCACTATTATCTTGGTGATCATGAGGCGGTGGCCAAAGCGCAAGCCGCGGTGGCCGCGCAGGGCAAGGCCAAGGCATCGGCGTGAATTGCACCCCGGCCTCCATCGGCAGCCCTTGAGTGGCCGTGATGCGGCAATCGAAGTTGCGGTGGCGGGTCGCGCTGGTCGCACTAGCGGCCGCGGGGATGCTGGCCATGTCGCCGGCGACCCGCGCCGAAAAGACCTCGGCCGAGATTGAGCAGCAGCGCCTGGGCGAACTGCGCACGCGCATCGAGAAACTGCAGCGCGAGCTTTCCAAAAGCGAAGAATCGCGCTCCGAAGCGGCCGATGCGCTCAAGGCCAGTGAAAAAGCGATCAGTGAAGTCAACCGCAATCTGGTCGCGCTCGGCCGCGAGGAGGGCAAGATCGGCCAATCGTTGAATGAGGTGCAAAAGCGCATCCAGGCGACCCGTGCGGATGTCGGTCGGCAGCAGGTCCTGCTCGATCGCATGTTGCGCCACCAGTATATGCACGGCAACGCCGACGCACTGCGCCTGGTACTGGACGGCCAGGATGTTGCCGAGGTTGAGCGTCAGCTGCGCTATTTCTCCTATGTGTCGAGGATGCGCGCGACCTTGATTACACAGAAGAAACAAACGCTTACCAATCTGGCGGAACTGGAATCCACGGCGCGACTCAAAAAAGCGCAATTGACGGCAAATGCCGATGAACAGAGGAAGGCACGTGCTGCCCTGCAAAGCGAGCGCGGGGCGCGGCAAAAAGTAGTGGCACGGATCGCTGCCGATATTTCAAAAAGCCGGCGCGAGATCGGCCGGCTGAAACGGGACGAGGACCGTCTGGCCAAACTGGTGGATCAGCTTGCCAAGGCGCTGGCGCAGCAGCAGCGCAGTGAAGGCAGAACGCCTGGGCGTGTCCGCAAACCGGGGGAGGCGATCGATGAGGTTGCGGATGCCTCGTTTGTCGGCCGCGCGTTTCAGACCCTGCGTGGCAAGCTGAAATTGCCGGTGCGCGGTGAACTTGCCGGCCGCTTTGGTGCCTCAAGGGAAGAGGGAGGCGTCACCTGGAAAGGGTTGTTCATCAAATCCGGCGCCGGCCAGCCCGTGAAGGCAGTAGCCGATGGCCGGGTGATTTTTGCGGACTGGCTGCGCGGCTTCGGAAATTTGCTGATTCTCGACCACGGCGGCGGTTACATGAGTCTCTACGGCAACAATGAAAGCCTGCTGAAACAGGTCGGCGATATGGTGCTCAGCGGCGAAACCATTGCGTCCGTCGGCTCCACCGGAGGCGCTGTGGAATCAGGTGTATATTTTGAATTGCGTCATGAAGGCAAACCGTTTGATCCGATGAAATGGGTCGGAAAATAGGCGCCGGCGCGGCAGGCGAAACGAATTTGCGGCACCTTACCGGTAACAGAAACATCTACTGAGGCAGATCATGAACGAAACCCCACAAACAACCCGCCCCCACGGCCCGGGCGCCACCATCGGTACCAAATTGAAAGCTGCCGGCCTGGTCGGCCTGGGTGCCGTTGTCGGTGTCGCCTTGAGCCTCAATTTCTCGGCGGTTGCCGAGCGCCAGAATACGACGCTCAACCTGCCGATTGAAGAGGTGCGCATGCTGTCCGAGGTGTTCGGCCGCATCAAAAGCGATTACGTGGAAGAAGTGGATGACAAACGGCTGATCACGGAAGCCATCAACGGCATGTTGACGGGGCTCGATCCGCATTCGGCTTTTCTGGATGCGGACGCCTACAGGGAAATGCAGACGGTAACCACCGGCAAGTTCGGCGGCCTCGGCATTGAAGTTGGCATGGAGGATGGCCTGGTAAAGGTGATCTCGCCGATCGACGATACCCCGGCCTTCAAGGCGGGCATCAAATCGGGCGACTACATCATCAAGGTGGGCGACACCAGTCTGCGCGGCATGAATATCAATGAAGCCGTCAAGCGCATGCGTGGCGAAGTGGGTACCGAGGCAGTGTTGACCATCCTTCGCAAGGGTGAGAACAAGGAGCTGGTGTTCAACGTCAAGCGCGCCGAAATCCAGATCCAGAGTGTACGCGCGCGCGCGCTGGAACCCGGTTACGCGGTGGTGCGCCTCACCCAGTTCGAAGAGGCTACCGCCGACAAGATGGTACGTGCCATCAATGAGGCGTTCAAACAGAATGATGGCAATCTGAAAGGGCTGGTGCTGGATCTGCGCAATGATCCGGGCGGCCTGCTCAATGCCTCGGTGGCGGTGTCGGCAGCATTCCTGCCCAAGGATTCTTTGGTGGTCTACACCGAAGGACGTGTGGAGGATGCCAAGTTGCGACTCACCGCGCGCAAGGAGAACTACATACGCGGCCCTTCGCGCGAAGACCCGCTGGCCAAGCTGAACCCGGCCATCAAGAACGTGCCGCTGGTGGTATTGGTGAATAATGGCTCGGCATCCGCCTCCGAAATTGTTGCCGGCGCCCTGCAGGATCACAAACGCGCCTTGATCATGGGCACCCAGACGTTCGGCAAGGGGTCGGTGCAGACCATATTGCCGCTGAATAATGGCACGGCAATCAAGCTGACCACCGCCCGTTATTTCACACCCAACGGCCGTTCGATCCAGGCCAAGGGCATCACGCCCGACATGATGGTGGATGATGGTACGCAGCGTCTGTCGATGCGCGAGGCCGATCTGGAGCACCACCTGGTTGGTGAAGATGAGAAAAAGGCCCTGGAACAGGTGAAGAAGGGAACAGCTGGCGATACCAAGGCCAAAGCTGCCGCTGCGGATGACGGCAAACCGGTCGAATACAAGGCCGTCAACGCCCCCGATGGTCGCCCGATCGATTTCGTCTTGCAGCAGGCGTTGAATCAGCTCAAGGGCCTGCCGGTCGCGTCGAATCCGCGCGAATTGCTGGCGTCCGCAACATCCGCCGCCAAAACTGCCGCGAAGAGCGCCGCCAACGACAAGGCCCATTGATTTTTGGCAGGGCACGCGGGCGGGTTCTCCGTCCGTGTGGCTCAAGCCGGGCATCGCCGCCATGGACGATCAAGACCTCTTGCGCTATAGCAGGCATATTCTGCTCAATGAGTTTGGCACCGAAGCGCAGCAAATTCTGCTGGATTCGCATGCGCTGGTCATCGGTGCAGGCGGCCTCGGGGCGCCTGCCCTGATGTATCTGGCGTCTGCCGGCGTCGGTCGGATTACCGTGGCGGACGGCGATGCGGTCGATCTGACCAATCTGCAACGGCAGATTATTCATCGCGACGATGCCATCGGCATCAATAAGGCGCAGTCGGCACGACGCGCGATGCTGGCGATCAATCCCGGCATCCGCGTCGACGCAGTAGCCGAGCGAGTCGACGCCGCCGCGCTTGAGCGGCTGGTCGGCACGGCGGATGTCGTGCTTGACTGCAGCGATAATTTCGCGACCCGCCATGCCATCAATCGCGCCTGCGCGGCGCAGCGCAGGCCGCTGGTGTCCGGAGCCGGCATTCGCTTCGACGGTCAAATCACCAGTTTCGATTTTCGTCAGTCAGACAGCGCCTGTTACCACTGCCTGTTCCCCGATCAACCGAATGCCGAAGAAGAACGTTGTGCAGTCATGGGCGTGTTTGCGCCCCTGGTCGGTATTATCGGCGCCATGCAGGCGGGCGAGGCGATTCGCCTGCTTACGGGTATCGGTACGCCGCTGACCGGTCGCCTGCTGATGCTGGATGCGCGTAGCATGGCGTGGGAATCGGTCAGATACAAACGCGATCCGGCTTGTGCGGTGTGCGGCGCCGCGAAGGAACCGGTATTCGCCAAGGGTCACGAGGAAGAAGATCATGCGAGTGCTTAAACTTATGGTGGCAAGTCTGGCATTGATCGCGGTTTCGCCGGTGGCGACTGCCCAGGCCCTGTACAAATACACCGACAAGGACGGCAAGGTCACCTATTCGGACAAGGCGCCGAAGCCAGGCGAAAAGGCCGAGCTGGTCAAATCGGACAGCAATGTGAACGTCATGACAGCGCCGTCCAACAAGGTCGATGGCGTCAAGCAGAGCCTGCAGGACGTCAATGCCCGCGCGGCTGCGCGCGCGGCTCTGCGCGACAAGATGAAAGCCGACGTGGATGCCGCCAGATCGCAACTTGAGCAGGCGAAAAAAGCGCTGGAGGACGGACGCGAAGCTGCACCGGAAGAGCGCCAGATCGTCGTGCGCAAGGATGGCAACTCGGTGTTACGCAAACCCGAATACTATGATCGGATCGCGGCGCTGGAAGCCGCGGTAAAACAGGCCGAAGAAAATCTGGCCAAGGCCGAAGAAAAATTCAATCGCGACGCGCCGGGCTGAAGATCGCGCGCGAATGATGTCGGCAGTTCATGGCGCAAGGCCAACCGATGCCAGATCCCAGCGCGGTCGAACATTGAAGCCGTGACTGGGGCGAACGAGCATTGTGGGATCGGCCTCGATGCGCAGCGCTGCGGCAAAGGCGATCATCGCCCCATTGTCCGTACAGAATTCCAGGGGCGGGTAGAACACCTCGGCGCCCTGCCGCTTTGCCGCCATCGTCAGGCGCTCGCGCAGCAGCCGGTTGGCGCCGACTCCACCTGACACGACCAATTGACGCAAGCCCTCGACCTTGAGGGCGGCCAGGGATTTTGCGACCAGTACATCGACAATGGCCGCCTGGAATGAAGCGGCAATATCCGCGCGGGTTTGCGCAAGGCCGGCCGATGACAGCCTGTCCAGTTCTTTTGTTTTGAGCGTCAGCACGGCTGTTTTCAAGCCGCTGAAACTGAAATCGAAGTCGCCGCTGTTCAGCATGGGTCTCGGCAATTTGTAGCGAAGGGCATTCCCGCTATCGGCAAGTTTGCTCAATGCCGGTCCGCCAGGATATGAGAGACCGAGCAAGGAAGCGGTCTTGTCAAAGGCTTCGCCAGCGGCATCATCCACGGTTTCGCCCAGCAATCGATAGTCGCCAATTCCCTTCACCAGCATCAGCTGGGTATGGCCGCCAGACACCAGTAGCGCCACGAATGGAAAAACCGGTCGAGGCGTGGTCAATAGCGGCGACAGGAGATGCCCTTCCAGATGGTGAATGCCGATTACCGGCCTCTGCAATGCCAGGCCGAGGCCGGCGGCGACACTGGTGCCGACCATCAAGGCGCCGCCAAGTCCTGGTCCCTCGGTAACCGCAATCGCGTCGATCTGCTTCAGTGAGCGTTTGCTCTCGTCTAATGTCGCTTCCAACAAGGGAATGATTCGCTGAATATGGTCGCGCGAGGCCAATTCCGGGACTACGCCTCCATACGCCGCATGCAGCGCGATTTGCGAATGCAGACGATGGGCCAGCAGTCCCTGATGGCTGTCGTACAAGGCGATACCGGTTTCATCGCAGGATGTTTCTATACCCAGAATCAGCAAAACGGCTCCGAATAGTCTCAAAGACTGGCAAAAAGGGTTGGCAAAAATCAGCTAAGTCGTTATTATATTGGGCCTTCTGCTTCGGCAGTGGGTAATTAGCAACTTCAGACCCACAATTGCTTCACGCAATTGGGCGGGCATAACTAGAAAGGTAGATGCAATGCCATTGATTCGCCTGAAAGAAAACGAGCCGTTTGACGTCGCCCTGCGTCGCTTCAAGCGCGCTGTCGAAAAAACCGGCCTGCTCACGGAGCTCCGCGCCCGTGAGTTTTACGAAAAGCCGACCGCTGAACGCAAACGCAAACATGCCGCTGCCGTGAAGCGCCGTTTCAAGCGTCTGCGCAGCCAGATGCTGCCGCCGAAGCTTTATTAAGAATTCGATTCAGTAATTTTAAGGCAGGTAGCGCAAGCTGCCTGCCTTTTTTATTTTCGAGGTATTCCATGACGTTACGTGAACGCATCAACGAAGACATGAAAACCGCCATGAAGGCGCGCGACAGCGAGAAACTGGGTGCGATTCGGCTGCTGCAGGCGGCATTGAAGCAGAAGGAGGTCGATGAGCGCATTGCAATCACCGACGACATTGTGCTGGCTACGGTCGACAAGATGCTGAAGCAGCGCAAGGATTCCATCGATCAGTACACCGCCGGTAACCGTATGGACCTCGTTGCCAAGGAACAATTCGAGGTTTCCGTATTGCTGGCCTATATGCCGGTGCAATTATCAGAGGCAGAACTTGCCGCTGTGCTGGACCAAGTGATAGCCGAGACCGGTGCCACCAGCGCCAAGGACATGGGCAAGGTGATGAATGCGCTGCGTCCCAAGGTTGTGGGTCGTGCCGACATGGGAAAATTGTCGGGCGTGGTGAAGGCGCGCCTGGGCTAGCATTGCTTGCTGCTGCGCCGGGCAGGCGGGTGCCGGTTCGGCCACAAATGGCGGTCGCCGTATAATCATTGAACCATGATCCCGCCAGATTTTATCCAGCAACTGCTTGCACGTGTCGATATCGTTGATGTCGTCGACAAGCATGTGAAGCTGAAAAAAGCGGGGCAGAATTATTCGGCCTGCTGCCCGTTTCACAGCGAAAAAACACCGAGCTTTTCGGTCAGTCCGCAAAAGCAGTTCTATCACTGCTTTGGTTGCGGGGCGCATGGCACCGCCGTGTCGTTCCTGATGGAATATGCCGGGATGGGTTTTCGCGATGCCGTGCGTGAACTTGCCGAGGGCGTGGGTTTGGCAATGCCGCAGGAAGCGGATCGCGGCGAATCTGTGGAGCGTGCCAAAGAGGCTGCATCATTGAGCGAAGTGATGACCGCGGCAACGAATTTTTACCGCCGCGAGCTGAAGCGGTCGTCGAAGGCGATCGACTATTTCAAAGGCCGCGGCGTGAGCGGCGAGATCGCCGCCAAATTCGGCCTGGGTTACGCGCCGGACGACTGGCAGGGACTCAAAGGCGCTGTCGACGACTATACTGTCGCCGCCTTGGCGGAATGCGGTCTGGTGATCGATAACGATGAGGGCCGCCGCTATGACCGTTTCCGCGACCGGGTGATGTTCCCGATTCTCGACCAGCGTGGCAATGTGATCGGTTTCGGCGGGCGCGTGCTCGGCGAAGGCGAGCCGAAATATCTAAATTCGCCGGAGACGCCGCTGTTCGAAAAAGGTCGTGAACTTTACGGGTTATTTCATGCGCGCCGCGCGATTCGCGATATGCAGACGGCGATTGTCGTCGAGGGCTATATGGATGTGGTGGCGCTCGCCCAGAACGGCGTTGAAAATGCGGTCGCAACGCTCGGCACGGCAACGACGCCGACCCATGTGCAAAAACTGCTGCGCATGGCCGACAATCTGGTGTTCTGCTTCGACGGCGACAAGGCCGGGCGCAAGGCGGCGTGGCGCGCCCTGGAGCAGTCACTGCCGGTGGTCATGGACGGCAAGGATATACGCTTCCTGTTCCTGCCCCCGGAGGACGACCCCGATACCTTCATCCGGCGCCTGGGCAAGGATGCCTTCATGGCCGAGCTCAAGATGGCCAAACCGCTTTCCGCCGTGTTGTTCGACGAATTGTCGGCGCAGGTGGATGTCACCAACGAGGAGGGACGCGCGCGGCTGCTGGCCAATGCCAGGCCGCTGATCGCCCAGGTGTCCGCGCAGACTGCTCCGGCCCTGGCGCTGATGCTGCGACGGCGCCTGGCCGATGTCGTGGGGCTGGGCGCGATCGAAATCGAGCGGCTGATACCGATGAGCGTCGGCAACAATGGCGCGGAACGGGCAGCAAGTGGGGCACCCGGCAGTTTTGGTGCGGCACCAGGACGCGGCGCGCCACGTACATCAGCCCAAAGCTATCGGGACGGCTCTCCTAAGCCGCGTCAGTACGCCCCAGGCGACAAACGAGCCCAGTGGGACAGGAAAAACAGCCAGGAGCCGTCTTTTCCGGCCGGCAGGAAAAAGGTGGCTGCCGCCAGCCTGCCGATGCAACTCATTGCCCGGATGCTGCTCAAACCGGAGTTGGCTGGACGGTTTGATATCGTCATTGAAGAGCATGAAGCCGGCGAAATCGGTGTGGCGTCCCGCGTTGCCGCCTTCATTCGCGACCACGACTTTGAGGTTAACCAGGCGAACGTGCTTGAGCATTTTCGCGATTCGGGCGATGAGGCGACGCTGGACCGGGCGGCATCCCACCCCCTCTTGATAGATCTGGATGTGACCAAACTTGATCTGGATGCAGAATTCGATGCCGCACTGGCAAAACTGCGTGATGACGCCATCGCCGCGCAAAAACGCGTCGAAATTGACCGGCGCGCGCGCGAATTGGGGCTCGGCTGAGGCGGAACGACGCGTTGTTTCCGCCACGGCATGCCGGATAAGCCCTTGGAAATTAGCGAAAAAACGGCTTGTTTGTTATAATCAAGGGTTCCCCGCTCCACTCTTTGCTGTTTTTTGCAAAAGTCGCCCCCCAATTTTTAAAGCCGCACGACAAAAGCCGCATCGCGCGGCACTGGACTAGACCACTATGGCACGCAAACCCAAAAGCGCACGCGACCACGACGAGTTCCCGATCCCGAATTTCAAGGCAGGCAAGCAGGAAGCGGCCAAGATCGATGTCGAAGCGCAAAAAACACGCTTGAAAAGCCTGATCAACCTCGGCAAGGAGCGCGGTTTCCTGACGTATGCGGAGATCAACGACCACTTGCCGGATATGGTCGATGCCGAGCAGATCGAGTCGATCATCACCACCTTCAACGATATGGGTATCCAGGTCTACGATGTGGCCCCGGATGCGGAAACCCTGCTGCTGGCCGATGCATCGCCGGCCGCTGCCGATGACGATGACGCCGAAGAAGAGGCGGCAGCCGCCCTGTCGACAGTGGATTCCGAATTTGGCCGCACCACCGATCCGGTGCGCATGTACATGCGCGAAATGGGCTCGGTCGAGTTGTTGACCCGCGAGGGCGAAATCGAGATCGCCAAGCGCATCGAAGACGGCCTGAAGCACATGATTTACGCTATCTCGTCCTGCCCGACCACGATCCAGGACATCCTGACTCTCGCGGATAAAGTGGAAGCCGACGAAATGCGCATCGACGAGGTCGTCGACGGGCTGGTGGACCCGAACGAAGCCGAAGTTGCCGAAGCGGCCCTGGCCGAAGCCGAACTGGAAGACCCCGAGGAAATCGAGGAAGAAGAGGAAGACGAGGACGGTTCCATCGCTGCGGCGAATCTGGAGCAGTTGAAGCTCGACTCGCTTGAGCGCTTCAACTCGATTCGCAAGCTGTTCAAGCGCATGAAAAAAGTGTTGGCGGAAAAGGGCCACCGCTCACGTGCCTACAAGGACTTGCAGGAGGAAATCTCCAACGAGCTCATGCAGATCCGCTTCTCGGCCAAGCAGGTCGAAGCGCTGTGCAACGGCCTGCGTTCGCTGGTGGACGGCGTTCGCCAGCGCGAGCGCGAGATCCAGGAACTGTGCGTCAAGAACGCCGGCATGCCGCGCCCGCATTTCATCAAGTCCTTCCCGGGCAATGAGACCAATGTGAAGTGGATCGCCGAAGAGATCGCCAACGGCAAGGGTTATGCCGCGGCGCTTGCGAAGTTCAAGCCCTCGATCGTCGAGCAGCAGGAAATGCTGATCAATCTGCAGAAGGAAGTCGGTATCCCGATCAAGGATCTGAAGGAAATCGCGCGCCAAATGAGCACCGGCGAAGCCAAGGCGCGTCGCGCCAAGCGCGAGATGATCGAGGCGAACCTGCGTCTGGTGATTTCGATCGCCAAGAAATACACCAATCGCGGCCTGCAATTCCTGGACCTGATCCAGGAAGGCAATATCGGCCTGATGAAGGCGGTAGACAAGTTTGAATACCGTCGCGGGTACAAATTCTCGACCTATGCCACATGGTGGATCCGCCAGGCCATCACGCGTTCGATCGCGGATCAGGCAAGAACGATCCGCATACCGGTGCACATGATCGAAACGATCAACAAGATGAATCGCATCTCGCGCCAGATTCTGCAGGAGACCGGCCTCGAACCCGATCCGGCCACGCTGGCGGTGAAGATGGAAATGCCGGAAGACAAGATTCGCAAGATCATGAAGATTTCCAAGGAGCCGATCTCCATGGAAACGCCGATCGGCGACGACGACGATTCGCATCTTGGCGATTTCATCGAAGACACCAATTCGCTGGCGCCGCTGGATTCGGCGCAATACGGTTCCCTGCGCGATGTGACCAAGGATGTGCTGGATTCACTGACGCCGCGCGAAGCGAAAGTGTTGCGCATGCGCTTCGGCATCGAGATGAACACCGACCATACGCTGGAAGAAGTCGGCAAGCAGTTTGATGTGACGCGCGAACGCATCCGCCAGATAGAAGCCAAGGCGCTGCGCAAATTGCGCCACCCCAGCCGCAGCGAGAAACTGAAAAGCTTCCTGGAAACGGACAGCTGATTTCCGGAAATTGGGGTTATTGCAACCAAGGCCGGCTGGGTAGATCCTGCCGGCTTTTTTCTTGAAGCGCTTTAACCTGATTCGGGATGGCGCAGTGTCCAACCAGACAGCATCAATCGCGCTCAAGTATCCCCGTGCTGATATGGCGATAGCCTGGATCGACGCAGGCGTGGCCGCATTCGGGCGATCGGAACTGGTTTCGTTATAATGAAAAGCTTGCTTCGTGCGGGCCGTTAGCTCAGTTGGTTAGAGCAGAGGACTCATAATCCTTTGGTCGTTGGTTCAAGTCCAACACGGCCTACCACCTTGCCTCGATCGGGGATCCCCATGCCGCACTACTCATCCCGGACCCCAAGGACCGGGAGACTTCCACTGTCAATCCTGCAGTTGCAAGTCCAACGCGTCAAACGATCAGAAACTTGGCTGTAGCGCTGCCTGGTCAATATCCAGCTTGATTTCGTCACCCAGAATGCGCGCAGCGAGGCGGACAGCATCCTCGGCGGCAACCCGCCGATAGAGTTTGTTGTCGTCGCGAAGCTTGGCGGCGGCCGAACGCTGGATGGCTGCCTCGCCGCCCAAGCCCTGTTGCTCCAAAGCCTCTGCCAGCAGTGTCTGTGCCCAGGCGAGAATATCCTCCGCGGCGCCCCGTCGCGCCAATGCCACGGCATGCCGTAATACGCTGACGGCGCTGGCGAGATCCCGGCGCCGCAGGTAGAGTTTGCCAAGCGAGACCGAGGTGAAGACGGCGGTCCTCACATAATCCAGCGAGCGGGACCGGTCCAGCGCGATGCCAAGCTGACTTTCCGCTTCCTCCATGCGTCCTTCCAGGAGTGCAATCATGCCCAGCGATGCCATTCGGTCGGTCACGACCAATGCGTCTCCATCCTCCTCGGCAATGGCGAGCGCCTTTTCGATATGGAGCCGCGACTCGGCCAGCAATTCATGGGCAGGCATCTCCTGCGCAACCAGATTTTCCGCCCTGCGCAGCAGAGCGATGCCCCAGTTGCCATGGCTGGCGGCGAATTGCATCCGGGTGCCGTGCTCGGCAAGCTGAGTTGCCTCGCGGAACAGTTCGGTGGCCGCGTCCATTGTTCCGGTCATCGCGGTAAGCATCGCCTTGAGGCGAATGAGGCGAATACGTTGCTCCCGTAACGGCCCGGAAGCACGCGTCAGCATCAAACCTTTTTCGATCACCTTCATGGCAATATCGGAGGCGCCAAGCGCCTGCAACGCAAGCCCGGTCGATATATAACTGTTGACTTTTTCGGCCGTACTACCGCTGCGCTGCGCGAACTCCCAGGCGTCAATTGCGGTCGCGATGGCGCTTACATAATCGCTGCGGTGATACTGCGAGATGCTTGCAGAGTTCAGTGCGTTGGCTACCGCGGCGAAATCCGACAATCGCAGCGCCAGGGAGCGGGCTTCGCCGGCTGCCGCAAGCCCCTTCACGCCATCCGCAGCATCGGCGAAGTAACGTGCGAGGAAGAGCAATGCCTCGAGCCGGGATATATCGTCCGGTGATTCGTCAACCTGGCGTCGCAGGATGTCTGAGCGAGTGGGTTGGGTAGTGGAGCCTGGGAATTCGCGACGCATATGAATGGAATGATTTACGGGGGCGGATATCAATGCAGGGCTGCACCCGTAGATGCCGATCGCCTGCGACAAATTTTCCCGACTACTGACTGCCGGTGCGGTTTTGTGCGGGAGCCTTTGCTTGGCCGCGGCGTTTTATCACCATCCGATCATGCAGGTCGTCAATGGTGCTGCTGCCGGTTTGCACGAACAGGAAGGGCAACAGGCCATGGATCAGGCAGGCCAATCCGCCAGCCATCATCCGCAGCGCAAAAAGCGTGGCACAAAGCAGATGTTCGGAGTAGGTCTCGTCGACGGATTCCGGATGCTCGGTGAACAGTTTTTTAAGCATAAATGAGTCCGAAGAGCGAATGTTGAACAGGTAAATTTTACGTTTTATATACGAAAAAATATTCTTAAATCAATCAAAACAACTACAATTTCGAAATAAATAATCTAATTTTCAAGGAAATATAGAATGAATCACCTTGATCGTATCGATCGTGAAATCCTGGTTGCGCTGCAGGTCGACGGCAGTTTGTCCATGGCCCATCTGAGTGACCGGGTAGGTTTGTCGGCCACACCATGCTGGAAGCGCGTGAAGCGTCTGGAGGAGGAGGGTTATATCGAGCGACGGGTCGCCATCGTCAATCAGCGCAAGGTGGGACTCCCGGTCACTGTTTTTGTAAGTGTGCGTACTGGTCAGCATGACGAAAAATGGCTCACCGAGTTTGCCGAAGCGGTGATGGCCCTGCCCGAGGTCCTGGAGTTCTACCGGATGAGTGGAGAGGTGGACTATCTGCTGAAAGTGGTGACCACCGATATAGACGGCTATGACCAGTTCTACAAACGGCTGATCGCCGCTGCGCGTCTCAGTGATGTTTCTTCAGCATTCGCTATGCAGCAGATCAAACTGACGACGGCGCTTCCCCTGGAGCTGGCGGCGGCCAAGGGCCCGCGCTGACTGCCGACTCATTCGGCGAGGACGTCCGCCGCGGCCGACTGACGGGCTGCTGTATCATGTAAAAACTGAGCAAATATGATCTGCAGTAATCTCCGAGTTGCTCGTCGGGCAGCAAAAAAACAGGCAAATTCATAAGTTGTCCGACCCTGTGGCCGGGATCAGACAAGCAACGTCCGGCGGCGCGCATGAGCGACCAGCGGCTAGACCGAAGTAATCCATGTCCGGGGCCGCGAGAGCCAATATCGACCTGTCAATCGCGTTTTGTTACCATGGTCGGGGTAAAAACCAACTTCTCCATCGCCGCGCCCCACGGCAGCAAAGTACAGCGGATTGTCATCTGCGACCTTGGGGATGCAAATCATATTGTCTAAAAACCGCTCATCACGATGAAAAGAAAAATTGCCGTCGTCGGCATGTCCTTCCGCTTTCCCGGAACCAGCGCGGAGCAATATTGGCCCGATCTTTTGAGCGGCAAGGATCTGGTCACGTCGGTCGATCCGACACGTTGGGCGCAAGAGACGTTCCGCCATCCGAGCAAGAGCCACGCCGGCACCAGTTATACCTACGCGGCCGGTTCCATTGGCGATGTATCCACTTTTGATGCCGGTTTCTTCGGTATCTCGCCGCGGGAGGCGGCGCAGATGGATCCGCAGCAGCGCCTGCTGCTGGAGATGAGCTGGGAGGCGTTTGAAAACGCCGGTATCAAGCCGGGTGCGGTCAAGGGCAGCAAATGCGGCGTCTATATCGGCATATCGAGCACCGATTACGCGTACCGCTTCGCCGACGATCTGGGGGCCATCGATTCCACCGTGGCGACCGGCAATACGGCCAGTATCGCCGCCAATCGAATTTCCTACGTGTTCGATCTGCGCGGACCGAGCATGGCGCTGGACACGGCCTGTTCCTCCTCCCTGGTTGCATTTCACCAGGCCTGTCAGTCGGTGGCATCCGGCGAAAGTTCATTGGCGATCGCTGGCGGCGTCAGTCTGCATTTGCATCCCTATGGCTTCATCGCTTTCTCCAAAGCATCCATGTTGTCACGACGCGGCCGTTGCAATGTCTTCGACGCCTCCGGCGATGGCTATGTGCGCTCCGAAGGCGGCGGTATTTTCATTCTGAAGGATTATGACCAGGCGATCGCTGACGACAATCCCATTCTGGCCATCGTGGCGGCCTCTGCGATCAATAGCGACGGCAAGAAGTCAGGTCTAACCGTCCCCAGCAGCCAGGCGCAGGCCGCGTTGCTGACGGATGCCTATGCTGACGCGGGCATTGATCCCGCCGATATCGATTACATCGAGGCGCATGGTACCGGCACCGCGGTGGGCGACCCGATCGAGACGCGCGCGCTGGGCGAAGCGCTGGCAAAATTTCGGTCCAAGGATCACCCCCTGCTGATCGGGTCCGTGAAAAGCAATCTGGGACATCTGGAAGCAGCATCGGGAGTCGCCGGTTTGGTCAAGGCGCTCTACTGTGTGCAACACCGCACGGTTCCGGCCACCATCCATGTGGACACGCCGAATCCCAATATCCCGTTCGAAGACTGGAATTTACGTGTTGCTCGCAAAACCACTGCACTCAAGCAGACCGGCAAGCTGGTCGTCGGCGTGAATTCCTTTGGCTTCGGTGGTGCCAATGCGCATGTCATTCTTGAAAGTCCGGCGGCGAAGGTGACGCCCCTGCAGCCGCGGCCGCCCAAGCCGCAGCCCGGTGCCGAGCTTCCGCTGGTGGTGTCGGGCAAGAGCGAGCCTGCGCTCAAAGCCGCTGCACGCGATTACGCTACATTCCTGCGTCAGCACCAAAGCGTCCCGCTTTACGACATTGCCTACAGCGCGACCTTCAACCGCGAATGGCATGAATATCGTGCCGTGGTGTTCGGTTCCACGCACAAATCGCTGGCTTCGGCGCTGGAGCATTTTGCCAATGGCACAGCGTCCGGTTTGCCGGTGGAATCCGCCACCGTGCTGGCGCCGCCGGTGAAAGTCGCATTCATTTATTCCGGCAACGGATCGCAGTGGGAAGGTATGGGCAAGCGCCTCTTGCGCGAGGACGAAACCTTTCGGGCGGCCGTGCAGCGCGTCGACCAGATTTTCAGGCGCTATGCGGATTTCTCGCTTGAAGACGAGCTCTCGGGCAAGAACGGCGAGGGCCGGCTTGCCTTGACCGAGATTGCGCAACCGACATTGTTCGCGGTCCAGGTCGGCATTACCGAAATGCTGCGCACCCGCGGCCTCGCGCCGAACGCGGTCGCCGGCCACAGCGTCGGCGAGATCGCTGCCGCCTGGGCGTCCGGTGCTCTGACCCTGGAGCAGGCTGTGCAGGTCATCTATCATCGCAGCCAGCTGCAGGCGACCACCAAGGGCCGCGGACAGATGACGGCGGTCGGCCTGGGTGAATTTGCCATGCGCCAGTTGTTGCAGGAGTTCAAGCTCGAGTCGGCCATCGCGATCGCCGGCACGAACAGTGTGCGAGGAGTGACCCTGGCCGGTGACGATGCTGCGCTCGCCTTGCTGGAAACGGTGCTCGTAGAGCGCAAGATATTCCACAAGCGTCTCGATCTCGACTATGCCTTTCACAGTCCTGCGATGGACCCGATCGAGTCGAGAATTTACAAGGCGCTCGGCGCGCTTGCGCCAGGCGAGGAGCAATTGCCGTTCATTTCCACGGTCACCGGCGAGCAGCTGTCCGGTGCGTTACTGGATGCTTATTACTGGTGGCAGAATATCCGCAACCCGGTGCTGTTCGAAAAGGCGGTCAAGACCGCCCGCTCCATGGGCATCGACCTGTTCATCGAAATCGGTCCGCATGCGGTGCTGCGCGGTTATCTCAACGACAGCCAGAAAGAGAGCGGTGTTCCGGGACGAGTGGTGACCACGCTGTCGCGTGGCGACGACGCGGCGGAGCGCGTCTGGAGTGCTGCCGCCAAGGTGATGATTGCCGGTGCGCCGGTCGATTGGAGCCGCTTCTTTTCGCATCCGGCCCAATTCACGCCGTTGCCCAATTACCCTTGGCAGCGCGAGCGCTACTGGCAGACGGTGACGCCGGAATCGGAAAACCTGCTGAACCGCTACAAGATCCATCCATTGCTGGGTTATCGACTGACACAACAGGAATTCACCTGGGAAAACCAGTTGGATCCCCTGTTGAATCCGACGCTTGCCGACCATGTCGTCGGCGATGCGATCGTCTTTCCCGGCACCGGCTTTGCCGAGCTGGCCCTGGCTGCGGCTGCGCAGTGGACGGTGGGCAATGTCCCTCACGACAAGATTGAAATCGAAGAGCTGGAAATTCGTGCGCCGCTGCTGTTATCGGTCGAGCATTCCAAATCACTGCGCGTCAGTATCGACCCGGCCGACGGCAGTTTCGCGGCGAAATCGCGCGATCAGAACAGCGGCGAAGCCTGGACACTGCATGCCACCGGCCGGATCCCGGCGGAGCCGCAGGACGTGCTGTTCAGCGAAGACAAGCCGGCGGTCCCCGTGCGCCAACCCGACTTCGATGCGACGCTGCACACCCGCCTGACCGAACTGGTCGGCCTCAATTACGGACCTGCCTTCAAGGCTATCAGCGCCGGTTGGGTCGAAGGTGATTCGGTGTGGGCACGTCTGACGGTACCGGACGCGGTCCGCGCCGAACTGGGCAGCACGCTGCTGCATCCGGCGCTGCTGGACTGCACGTTTCAGCTCATCATTCATCTGCTGCGCGATCAAATAGCCACACAGACCGGTGTTGCCTATGTGCCAACCCGGATCGGTCGGCTGATTTTCAAAACCGGCAAGGCCGCACCGGTGTTGGCGCGTGCCGACCTGGTGCGGCGTTCGCCACAATCGCTGACGGCGGATTTTGCGCTGTTCGATGAGCATGGCGAAATAGTCGCCTGGCTGCGCGGCGTGCGCTTTCGCGCGGTGCGCCTGCGCAAGGACAGTTCGGATCATTTGCGCTTCCTCGATTACGTCGGCATTGCACAACCGCGAGCTGCGGCAGGTGTGGCACTGCCGACTCTCACTGAAGAAGTGCGCAAGGCTTTGGCTGCGGCCGCCTTGGCGCTGTCCAAAAGCAGCGCATTTCAGCCCTACACCCAGCAGATCGAGCCCCTGCTCGATGCACTCTGCGCCGCCTTTGCCGACGACGCCCTGCAGCGCATCGCCGGCGGTAACGAGTTGTCGGATCAGCGCGTTGCGCAACTGGCGGAGCAGAATCCGGCGTCGGCATCCCTGGTGGCGCGCCTGATCGATATGCTGGAAGAGGACGGCGTGTTGAAGCGCGCCGACAGCGGCTGGCAGTTCACAGCCGGCGATGAAGAGCCGGCTGCGCACGATATCTGGAATGCCCTGATCGCCGACCACCCCGATCATTTCGCGATTTTCAACGCAGTCGGCCGCGTGGGCCTCAATCTTGAGCGTTTGCTCGACGGCGGCGCCAGCATCGGCCAGCTGTTGCCGCGCGAATGCACCGTGGCGGCGATGTCGGCAGAAGTCATCGGCCATGCCGCCACGCGCTCTTTCGGACTCGCCCTGCAGCAATGCGTCACCGCCGCGCTGGAACGCCTGAGCGAGGGCCAGCGCCTGCGCATCGTTGAGATCAGCGATGGGGCGCCGACCTTTGCATCCGGCCTGTTGCGCTCCCTCCGGCGCGATCGCTTCGACTACGTCATCGCCACCCCTAATCGCGCCACGGCTGAAGACTGTCAGCACCGGGTCGACCGGTTGCCGGGTGCGGTAGTGCAGGTGTTCGGGAATGATGCGGACAATGCTCTCCCGCCAGCATCGCGGGATGCACGGGACGCGGGCTTTCAACTGGCGATTCTGGTCAACGATTTCGCCAGCGACGAAGAGGCTCAGCGCGCCGTAAGTCAGGCGAAGCGCATGCTTGCCGTGAATGGCACCCTGGTGCTGCTGGGGACGCCTTCCTCGCGCTGGCTCGACCTGGTGTTTGGCGCCACTCCGAACTGGTGGGCGCCGCGCGCCGAAGCCGCGCCAGCACTGATGTCGCGCTCTGCCGCGCGTTGGGACCAGCGTCTGCGCGCCCTCGGCTTCGAAGACAGCGTCACCCTGCCTCTTGCACCGGATGCCCCGGCGACCCCTTATTTGATGGTGGCCCGCGCTGGCGCCGAAAACGCTGTTGCGGCGGCGGCGCAACTGCCAGCGCAGCCAGCGGCGCACGCAGCCTGGATCGTCCTGGTCGACGATAATCCTTTCGCCATCGCAACCGCGCAGAATTTTGCCAGCCGTATCGTGGGCGATAGCGGTTATGTCGCCGTGGTCGGCGCCCTGCGGCACGCTGAAGTGGATTGCTCGCATGCCGATATCAGCCCGAGCGATGCGCATGCCATGGCCGCCCTGCTGGGTCATGTGCGCGCCTCCCGCGGGGCGGTCAGCGGGGTGCTGCATCTTTACGGATTCGGGCGCAATGATTCCCTGGTGGGCGCGACGCAATTGCTGGCCCATCAAGTGGAACGCTGCGCCATCGCCAGCGCACTGGTGCAGGCCTGCGAGCAGGCCGAGGTCGACACCGCCTGCTGGCTGGTGACGACCGGCGCCGCTTCCGCGCTGTTGCCGCAGCGCGAGGCGCAATTTGCCGACATGGCCGACGCGCCACTGTGGGGGCTGGGCCGCACCCTGATGAACGAACCATCCCGGCTGGCGATTCGTCTGATCGATCTTGAGCGGGCCGGCGCCAGTGAACGCGCTGACAGCAAGGTTGCCGCTGCGCTGGTTGCAGAAATCCTGTCGGCGGATGCCGAGCAGGAAACGATGTTCACGATTCACGGCGAACGTTTTGTGCCGCGCCTGCGTGTGATGCCGCGGCATCTGGTTGAAAATGAAAAACCGGTGCTGTCCACCACCTTGCGTCTGGGGTTCCAGTTTGCCGGCCAATTGCGCAATCTGCGCTGGCAGGCGTTCCCGCGCACGCGTCCGGCCGCCGATGAAATCGAAATCGAAGTGGCCGCCACGGGCCTCAATTTCCGCGACGTCATGTATGCGCTGGGCCTGCTCTCCGAGGAGGCGGTGGAAAACGGCTTTGCCGGACCGACTCTCGGCCTTGAATGCGCCGGTGTCGTGATCGGTGTCGGCGCCGGTGTCGAAGGTTTCGGTCTCGGCGATCGCGTGGTCGCGTTCGGTCCATCGAGCTTCAGCAATCATGTGCTGACCAAGGCCAGCGGCGTATCGCGCATCCCGCCGGGCATTTCGTTTGAAGCCGCCGCCACCATCCCCAGCACCTTCTTCACCGCCTATTACGCATTGCATCATTTGGCGCGCCTGCGCGAAGGCGAGAAGATTCTGATTCACGGCGCCGCGGGTGGTGTCGGCATCGCCGCCATTCAGCTGGCCAAATATTTTGGCGCAGAAATTTTCGCCACCGCCGGTTCCGACGAGAAGCGCGATTTCCTGCGCCTGCTAGGCGTCGATCATATTTTCGATTCGCGCTCGCTGGCTTTCGCCGACGAGATCCTCGCCATTACCCAGGGCAAGGGCGTGGATGTGGTGCTCAATTCGCTCGCGGGTGAGGCAATCAACCGCAATTTCCGCGTACTCAAGCCCTTCGGGCGTTTCCTCGAGCTGGGCAAGCGCGATTTTTACGAGAACACCAAAATCGGTTTGCGTCCGTTCCGCAATAATATTTCCTATTTCGGCATCGATGCCGACCAGCTGATGCAGGAACAGCCGCAGCTCACCCAGTCCCTGTTCCGCGAGGTGATGGAATTGTTCGGCGAGGGTATCCTGCACCCGCTGCCTTTCCATACGTTCGAAGCCGACGACGTGGTGGACGCCTTCCGCCATATGCAGCAGGCCAAGCAGATCGGCAAGGTCGTCGTCACCTATCAGAACGGCATCAATACGGTGTTCACGCCGCCGCCGGCACAGGTGCAACTGCAGTTGCCGGAAAAGGCGACTTATCTCGTCACCGGCGGACTGGGCGGCTTTGGCCTGCGTACCGCGCAATGGCTGGTGTCGAAAGGCGCGAAGAACCTGGTGCTGATCAGCCGCAGCGGCCCGGCCTCGGTCGAAGCGCAGGCGACGGTCACCGAACTGCAGGCGCGCGGCATCAAGGTGCTGGCCACCGCCTGCGATGTGACCGACCGCAAGGCCCTGTCGACGTTGTTTGCACAGATCGCCGCCAAGATGCCGCCGCTGCGCGGCATCATCCATGCTGCGGTGGTGATCGAGGACGCGCTGATCCGCAACACCAATGTCGAACAGATCCGCAAGGTATTCGCGCCGAAAATTCTGGGTGCGCAATATCTGCACGAGCTGACGCGCGACATGAAAATGGATTTCTTCGTGCTGTACTCCTCCGCCACCACTCTGTTCGGCAATCCCGGCCAGGGCAATTATGTAGCCGCCAATGCGCAGCTCGAGGCGCTGGCGATGGCACGCCGCGCTGCCGGCCTGCCGGCCTTGTGCATACGCTGGGGCGCGATCGAGGACGTCGGCTTCCTGGCCCGCAACGAGGCGATCAAGAATGCCCTGCAAAGCCGCATGGGCGGCAGCACCATCCAGTCGGTGGATGCGCTCAACATCCTCGAGGAACTGATCGTCTCCGATCGTTCCAACCTCGGTGTTCTCGAACTCGATTGGCATTCGCTCAGCCGCTTCCTGCCATCTGCCGCGTCGCCCAAGTTCCACGATCTGGTCGGGCAGGCGGCCGAAGGCGAATCCGACGAAGACCATGCCGACGATATCCAGCGCCTGCTGGCCGAACTGCCGCCGGAAGAACTCGCCGCCACCTTCCGCGAATTGCTGAAAGCGGAGATCGGCGAGATCCTGCGCATTCCACCCGAGAAGCTCGATGCCACCCGTTCGGTCTACGATATGGGTCTCGATTCGCTGATGGGTGTCGAGCTCGCATTGGCGATCGAATCGCGCTTCGGCATTCGCCTGCCAGTGATGGCGCTGAGCGAAAGCCCGACCATCGAGAAACTGGCCGACAAGATTATCGCCCAGCTGAAATCCGCCGGCGCCAGCGGCGATGCCGCAGTCGGTGCTGCCGGTGCCAACATCACCGCGCAGGTGCAGCAAATGGTGTCGCAGCATGCACCCGAGGTCGATGCCAAATCCATCGAGGAATTCGCCGCCGAACTGCAATCGGGCGACCCTTCCAAAGCCAGCCGGATCATTCACTGATGAGTAGAAAAGGCGTGATGGGCCTCAGCGCCCAACTCAAAGACAAGCTGATCCAGCAAACCCTGGAGCGGCGTTTGCGCCAGGCGGGCGAGCCGCGGACCACCAATTTTTCGCTGGCGACCTCGGCGGCCGCGCGCGATATTCCCGAAGAATACTATCGCTTCGCCCTGCATCCCGGCTACCAGCAGCTGCGCATCGTCAACGACGGCGCGGCGCGGCTGGGCATCCGCAATCCGTTCTTCAAGCAGCACGATGCCTTGGTCGGCGCCACCACGACGATCGACGGCAAGAGCTTCATCAACTACGGCAGCTATAACTACCTCGGTTTTTCGGGTGACCCGGCGGTGACGGCCGCTGCCAAGGCCGCCATCGACCGCTATGGCACCTCGGTGTCGGCCAGCCGCATCGTCTCCGGCGAGCGGCCGATTCACCGCGAGTTCGAACGCGCCCTGGCCGATGTCTACGGGGTCGACGACGCCATCACCTTCGTCAGCGGTCACGCCACCAATGTCACCACCATCGGCTATCTGTTCGGGCCCAAGGACCTGGTGCTGCACGATGCCCTGATCCATAACTGCACCCTGCAGGGCGTGCAGTTGTCCGGCGCCAAGCGCCTGTCGTTCCCGCATAACGACTGGGCGGCGCTCGACACCATCCTCAATGAGCAGCGTCGTCATTTCGAGCGCGTGCTGGTGGTGGTCGAGGGTATCTACAGCATGGATGGCGATTACCCGGATCTGCCGCGCTTTGTGGAAATCAAGCGCAAGCATCGTGCCTTCCTGATGGTCGATGAGGCCCATTCTTTCGGCGTGATGGGCAAGAACGGCCTCGGCATTCGCGAGCACTTTGGTCTGGCCGGCGGCGATGTCGATATCTGGATGGGCACCCTCAGCAAGGCGCTGGCGGGTTGCGGCGGGTATATCGCCGGCGAGACGGCCCTGGTCGAACATCTCAAATTCATGGCGCCGGGATTTCTCTACAGCGTCGGCATGTCGCCGCCGGTTGCAGCCGCTTCGCTGGCGGCATTGCAGGGCCTGCGGCGCGAGCCGGAGCGGGTGCATGCCTTGCAGGCGCGCGGTGCGTTCTTCCTCGAAAAAGCCAAGGCCGCCAGCATCGACACCGGCTTCAGTACGGGCCTCGCGGTGATCCCGGCGATTACCGGCAGCTCGCTGCGCGCGGTGCGCCTCTCCGAGGCATTGTTCAAGCGCGGCATCAATGTGCAGCCGATCCTGTATCCGGCCGTCCCCGAGAAATCCGCGCGCCTGCGCTTCTTCATGTCGCATCGCCATACCGAAGCGCAAATCACGCAAACCATCGAGGCGCTGGCCGAAGAGCTGGATCGTCTGTAGTGGTCGCAATGCCGGCGGTATGAGCAGCTCCCCTTCCGCGCCGCCGCCAGGACCGTCCGCCTGGGCGCAACTGCGGCATGAGTTGAACAAGCCGCGTGCGCCCGGCAAGCGTATCGCCTACCCGAAGATCCGCAATTTCATTCTCGACCTGATGGCCGAGGGCCGCCGCAAGAACACCATCAATCTCGCTTTCGAAGCGGACATCAGTGATGCCTTGACGCGCTTGTCGGCAATGCCTGAGCCGGTGTCGATTACCAGCTTCGTGGCCAAATCCCTGCTGCTGGCGCTGGACGAAAACCCGCATATGCAGGCCTATCGCTACGGCAAAACCGAGTTGGTGCTGTTCGACGATGTCGACCTCAGTTTCACCGTCGAGCGTGAACTCGACGGCGCCGTATTGCCGCTAGCCTTTATTTCACGCGCCGCCAATCGCAAAAGTGCGACGCAATTGCACAAAGAACTGCAGGCCGCCAAGGTCGCGCCGCTGGGTGCCACCGGGCCGATGTCCGCTCTGGAGAAAACCTTTTTTCTGCTGCCGGATTTCATGCGCCGCCTGGTGTGGCGTTATATCCGCAGCGATCCTTATGTGTTCAAGCAACTGGCCGGCACGGTGGCGGTGACCTCGATGGGCATGTACACCCGCGGCGCCGCCGTGATGTTCCCGATCACGCCGATGACGCTGACGCTGTCGGTCGGCGCCGTCGAAAAAAAATTGGTACTGGTGGACGGTGCGCCGGTCGAGCGCGATGTCATCCATCTCAATCTCGGCGCCGATCACGACATCATCGACGGCGCGCCGCTGATGCGCTTTGCGGATGTGTTCAAGAAAAAACTTGAGGCTGGGGTCGCGCTGGGTTGAGGTTGCATCGGGCGGTGACAGATCCGTACCCTGTCGCAGCCCGCCAAAGCTTCCAATATTTTTTGCCGTGTTTCGGCGAACTTACTTGGCCAATGTGGCCTAGCGTCAGCGGGAGATCCCCCGGCTCTGCCGGGGATACTTACTCGGTTTCGCTTGCGGCGATTGCATGCGGGATTTGAAATCGCAAGCTCCAGCATTGGTAGTGCTTTCGGGCCATTTTGTCTGGAAAGGCGCGTCAAATAGCGTTCTACGTATTTTTCTGCTGGGTGCCGCGGACATGTTCCAGCAAGGTGCCGGCCAATTCAGCAACGCCCAGATCGCGCGTTTGCGACTTCTCTGCATCCTGGCGGTTACTCCAGATCACATAGTCCGTCGTGCCATCCGGCTCGCCCAATTGCGCATACACATCGGCCATGATCGGCACATGGTCGCCGTAGAAACACAGCCATGCGGGAGAAGGCGAAGCGGCAAGATGATCGCGCAACATGCCCGCCATCTTGTCGGCATTGGCGAGATGGCGCAGGTACACCGCGAGATCGTCGCAGCCGGCGGGCGGGGCCTCGCCGAAGTGTTGCTTGCGTTCATCCGGGGTCAATTTCTCCCAGTGCAGCGGACCGTGGTTTTCCATGGTGATGGCGAAGATGAACAGCGGTTGCGTGATGCTGTCGATCAAGGCCGCGATTTTTTCCGCGACGGCAACATCGCCGATATAAGGGCCGGCCTTGTCGGCAATATCGAATTTTTCGATGTCGATGAACTCATCGAAGCCCATCAGCGGAAAAACAATATGGCGATTGTAGAAGCTCGCCGGATAGGGATGAACACAGACGGTGCGATAGCCTTGTTCGCGCAAATGCGAGGCCAGGGTGGCGATACCGGCGCGCGCCAGTTGGCGATAGGGATTGAACTGGTGCACGCCCAATGCGCCGGTCTCGAGCCCCGACAAGAACGAAAATTCGGTGCGCACGGTATTTGCACCCCAGGCCGCCACCTGCAGGCGGCCATGTTGTAAAGAGTCCCGCTGCAGGCGGTCCCATTGTTGCAGCACCTTGCGTTCGATGCCGCTGTACAGGCGTCGCACGTCGAAGAACGATTCGCTCTGCACCACCACGATGTTCGGTTTTGCAGCGAGCGGCGGTGCGGCATTGAGCACGGCCTGCAGAGCCGCATGATCAATCGGCTTCAGTTCGGCGGCCATATAGCGCCACAGGCTGCCGATGAGGCCCATGCGCCGTAAATCTTCAACCGGCTTGAAGCTCGCCGGACCGAGCGCCCAGGCCCCCAGCGTGACCAAGCCGGCGCCACACAGGGCAATCCATCCCACGCCCTGATAAAACGTGGCGACACCCAATTGCCGCGTCAGCGGCGCTTCAAACGCGAGGCCGATCCACACTGCGGCAATGAATCCCGCCAGGGCCAAGGCCGCGCGCCACCAGCCCAGAAACGGAATGTACAGGCGCGGATGGCGCAGGGCGTCGGTGAAATATTCGAAGTCGGAAAAAATAAAAGGTTCGCGCAGCGAGCCGAACTTGGCATTGCTCACCAACACCACGAACAGCAGAAAAGCCAGCACGAAAGCAGCGGCAAACCAGGGGCGCTGGAACAAGCTCATCTCGAAACAGAAGGCGAGCAGCCATATGCCGAAATGCAGCAGCCAGCTGGCGATCGGCCGTCTCAACATCGGCGCGGGGGTCAGCAACTGTTCCAGCAGCACCGATGTCGCGGCACCGCCGATGAGCGCGATCAGCAGGCCGGGCGAGGCAAAAAAATCAGCCACTATGTTTGCTGAAGTTGAACCAGGACACCAGCTTTTGCGCCAGCGCCGCCGGTGCAACAGCCAGGTACCAGGAACCGAAATTCAGCGGGAAGGGGAAGCTGATGCGCGCCTTGTTGGCCGCCAGGCCGCGCTTGATCACGGCGGCCGCCCTGTCGGCATTCCACAGGAAGGGCTTGGGTCCGGGCATTTCATTGCACATCTTCGATTCGACAAAACCCGGCATCACCACGTTGACTCGAATGCCTTCCGGCGCCAGCCAGCCGCGCAAGCCTTCGCCATAAGCCTTGATCGCCGCCTTGCTGGCGCTGTAGCTCGGCGTGATCGGCAGGCCGAAGTACGCCGCCAGCGAACTGAACAGGGCAATCTGCCCGTGGCCGCGGGCGCGCATCGCGGGCAGCACGGTATTGACTGTGGCCAGCGCGGCCGTGATGTTGATATCGATCAGCGCCTCGGTATCTTCCCAGCGTTCGCCCTGGCCATCCGGCCCGATGTTGATATTGATGCCGGCGCAGACCACCGCCAATTCCAGCGGCACTCGCCGCTCGCAATTCTTTATCCAGGCAACCAGCGCGGCGCGATCGCGCACATCGATTGCTGACGTATCAACTGAGGCGCCAAGTGAAGCGCAGCGGCTGGCGAGCTCCGCCAGTTTTTCAACATTGCGCCCCTGCAAAAACAGCTGCACGCCGGGTGCTGCATAGGCGCGGGCGAGGGCGCCGCCGATGCCGCCGGTGGCGCCGGTAATCAGTATGGTGCGGGGCGAGGTGTCGCTCATCGCAGCATCTCCAGCGGCGAGCGATCGGCCATCAGCACCGGCACGCTATTGGCCACCGCCATGGCGATACCGGCCGGCGAATAAAAGCCGCCGTTGATTTGCGTGGTGTGAATGACGGTGTTGCGAAAACAGCGGAACAGTTCGGCGTCCGGCCGTGTGCCACTTTTCCAGAATTCATCGATTGGGCCGGCGAAGGTCAGTCCGGGTAAATGGTATATGGGCTTGCTCAGCGTCATCGTCGGGCAATCGAAGGTGAGGGAGGAGAGGCCCACCGTGCTGTTGACCGTCACCAGCCCGCTGGTACGCGTCAGCAGCGCATCCAGGTTGCCGCTCTCGAGATAGTCTACGCGGTCGCGCAAATCGTATTGTGCCGCCAGCTGGTCGATCAGATGGCGGAAATTGACGAAGCCGGTATCCAGCGGATGATTCTTGATCACCAGCCTGGCGTCGCGCGGCGCGCACAGGGCAAACGAGGTCATCACCAGCTCAATCACTTCGGCCATATTATTGAACGGCGAATGGTCGCGAATCTGCGCATCGCTGTCGAGCTGCAACGGCAGCAGGAAATAAGGTTGCGTGCCGCTCGTCAGGGCGGCGATAGTACGGCGATCGCGCGCTTCGTAAAACGACATCATCGAGAAGCGCCGCCCCCAGCCCAGATATTCGATCGCCGAAATCAGGGGGCGATGGGTGCGATAGCGCGGGTAGAACAGCGGGTTCCAGAAATTGAACGAATGGTAAATCATGTCGTAGCGTGCGCGACTGCCAAGGCTCGAGGCAAAAGACTTGCCCTCGCCATAATCCGGCAGGGCCGCGCCGACGCGGCGGTACCAATCGGCGTTGCGCGGCAGATGCGAATTGGCGTTGACGCCATCGCGTTCCAGGGTGATCCAGTTGGGGCGGAAATAGCCTTCCTCGAACACATGCAGGCGCAGCCCGCGCTGCCGGGCCATGGCGATCGCCGGGAGATGAATCGGCCGCCGGTCGCCGAACAGCAGGATGTCGGTAATGCCGTGTTGCAGCACCTTTTCCCGCAGGAAATCCGGCAGTGTTTCCAGCGCACCGCGGAACGACCACGCTGAGCGCAGTCCCCAGTAGATGCGGTCGCCGACATTGAAATTGATCTTGAACACGCGATGGCCATCGGCCGTCAGCTTATCGGCGAGCGCCGGGAAGAACGGCGAATTGACGCCTTGCAGGAACAGGAATTTGCGTTTGAATTTGGGGATCGCTGCGCTCATCCGCCCACCCTGCAATTGGCTTCCGGGGTTTGTCGGGTTGTTGGCACCAAAAGTGTAGATCGCCATTTGGCGCGGCTTCCGAGCCATTTTTGCTCCAAACACCGCGCCAAATGGCGTTCTACGTTTTCAGTAAATTCAAGAAACTGCGTCGTCCCAGCGCAGGCTGGGACCCAGTCCGCGCCAACAACTGGCATAACGATGGACTGGATTCCAGCCCGCGCTGGAATGGCGGCGCTTCGAGATACCGGGAAATTTTCATGCGCCGCACGTGGGTAGGGTGGGTAAAAGCGCAGCGTTGCCCACGCGTCAATCGCCAATAATGGGCAGAAAGATCGCATGCCCACCTTACGTTCCTGCCTTTGTGGCTTGGCCAGCTTCCAGTGATTCGAGCAAGGCATCCACCTTCGCGAAATGTTGCTCCCAAGTTGTCGCGCTGAAGTCTTTCATACGCTCCAATTGCGCCGCGCGCAGCGTGCTGTCGGCTTTCGCGTAATCCAGAATTAATTCCTGCCAGCGTCTGCCGTCGAGCGGATTGGCGTATTCCGGGACATCGCCCGAGGTTTCGCGGAATACCGACAGTTCGCTGGCAATGACCGGCACGCCGATCGACAGCGCCTCGGTCAGCGGCATGCCATAGCCTTCGGCAAAGGTCGGGAACAGCAGGGCTTGCGCGTGGTGCATCCAGGTGATGAGCGCGGCATCGCTGCAATAAGGTTGCTCGATGACGAAGCCCTTCAGTTGCGCGCAACGCTCCAGCAGGTCGACCACGTTCTCACATTCCCAGCCGCGCTGGCCGATCACCACCAGGCGCGGGGCGGTATCGCCGAGCTGCTCGACCATCTGCCGCCAAAGTTGCAACAGCAGCAAATGATTTTTGCGGGGCTCGATGGTGCCGACGACCACGAAGTACGGCGGTGCCAGCGGTCGCGGGCCGGCGGCGATGTCGGGCAAGCCCGGCGCCAGCGGGGCGGCGACGGCCGGCGGCATCGCCAAATTTTCAGACGTGGCGAAACGCCGCAGCACATCGAGCGTGTCCTGCGAAATCGTCACAATGCCGCTGCCGGTGGAGAGTGCCACGCGCATGCGCACCCGGTGCCGTTCGCGTTCGCCGGGCCGGCAATACTCCGGATGCGTGATCGGGATCAGGTCGCTGACCACGAACATCGGGCGCGCGCCGCACACCCGCAAGGACCAGGCGTAGCGCGGATTCTCCAGGCCCATATGGCCGGCGTTGAAAAGATAATGACTCTTGTAACCAAGGCACCACCAGCGCCACAGGAAGGCCTTGGCAATCACGACCAGCGCCAGCCCGGTCATGGATTCGGCGCGATCCACCGCCGCAAACATGGCAGCCGAATCCTGCGCCGACAGCACGGCGTTGAAGGGGCCGAGGCTCAGCACCGCGCGTGCCGCCTGGCCTTCGCGCAAGCCGTAGTGGCGGATGTACTCGATGCTGACCCGGTCGATGCCGGTGGGGAGCTTGCCCTTGAGGCGCCGGTAAACCAGGCGGGTGACGTCGATCAGGATATTGGGCACGAAAATTTCGGTAGCGGGCAGGCTGTTTTTATGGGAAGTGCGGCTGCGTTCGCCGGCCATTCCCTCCTAGGTGTGCCGATTAAGGACGCAATTACGACTACAGGGTGTATTTTGCTACACTTCGGGCCTGACTTGAGGAATTGCCAGCGCATTTTCCCCTGCATATTCATACCTTTCAAAGCGAATTCATGCGTCAAGCTCCGTATTTGCCGTTCATCGCCGTATTGTCTGCTGCCCTGCTGTCGGCCTGCTCCTCCCTGCCCACCGTTGGCCCTTCCAGCGACGAGATTCAGAAATCCACCACGCAACCCGGTGAAGCGGCCATCCAGATTGTCGAAGTGGATGACGCTGTCACACGGCAGCTGCTGACCCACCGCGCCCAGCGCCTGTTTGCCGATACCCTGGGCAATGCCGAAGCGGTCCCGCAGACGGTCGGCCCGGGCGATGTAATCGAAGTCTCGATTTGGGAAGCGCCGCCGGCAACCCTGTTTGGTGGCGGCCTCATCGATCCACGCTCACCATCCACGGCACGCGTGACGCCTTTTCCTGAGCAGATGATCAACCAGGATGGCTTTATCAATATTCCCTTTGCTGGTCAGATCAAGGCCAGCGGCATGACACCGCTGCAAATCGAAGGCGAGATTGCGCAACGCCTCAAGGGCAAGGCCAACCAAGCGCAGGTATTGGTTCGAGTGGTGCGCAATTCCACCTCAAACGTGACTGTCGTGGGTGAAGTCGGAAGTAGCGCACGCGTCCCCCTTACCCCTCGAGGCGAGCGCCTGCTTGATGCACTTGCTGCCGTTGGCGGCACCCGCGCCCCCGTCAACAAGATGACCATCCAGGTGACCCGCGGCAGCAATGTGTTCGCCATGCCCCTCGAAGCCGTGATCCGCGACCCGAAACAGAATGTACCCCTGCAGGCCGGCGATGTCGTGACGGCCCTGTTCCAACCGCTGAGCTTCACCGCACTGGGCTCCACCGGCAAGAACGAGGAAATCAATTTCGAGGCGCAAGGCATCAATCTCGCGCAAGCCTTGGCGCGCTCCGGCGGCCTGGTAGATTCCCGTTCCAACCCGCAGGGCGTGTTCATCTTCCGTTTTGAACCCAAGGATGCGCTGAAGTGGCCGCGCGACCCGGTCGCCACCACGCCCGAAGGCATGGTGCCGGTGATCTATCGCATCGACCTCAAGAACCCCAGCAGCTTCTTCGTGATGCAGAGCTTCCCGATGAGCAACAAGGATTTGTTGTATGTCTCGAACGCCCCGGCAGCCGAACTGCAAAAGTTCCTGAACCTGATCGTTTCCGTGGCGTATCCGGTACTGACGCTTATCCAGGTCACCAAGTAACCTTATGCCTCAATGGACGCCGCCCCGATTTTCGCCGTCGTCCCGGCGAAGGCTGGGACCCAGTCCAACTCGTTGATCGGCTTTCCGAGCTACCTGCGTTCACGACGCTAACTAACATGGCCGCAATCGTTCCTCCCGGCGCACAACCCATTTCGTTCCACGGCATCCCCGCCATTGCGCTCAGTGGCCCGCAAGGTGCCAGCGCCATCATCAGCCTGCAAGGCGCACAGCTACTGTCCTGGATTCCTGCCAGCGGTCGCGAGTGGCTGTACTTGAGTGGGCAGGCGGATTACTCTGGCGCCACCGCCATTCGTGGCGGCGTGCCAGTGTGCTTCCCGCAGTTTTCTGGACAGGGTGATTTGCCCAAGCACGGTCTGGTGCGCTGTCTTCCCTGGAACCTTGTCGATCAACACGCCGATGACGAATCGGTATCTGTAACGCTGGGCCTCAGCGACAGTGCGCAAACCCGGCAGCTCTGGCCGCATGCGTTCTTGATCAAGCTCGAAATCAGCCTGAGCGCACTGAGCGTCGAGATAGCCTTTGCGATTGAAAATACCGGTGCCGAGACGTTTTCATTTACCGCCGCACTGCATACCTATTTGCGTGTAGACGAGATCAGTTGGGTGCAAATCGGCGGGCTGAATGGCGTCGATTATCGCGACGCCGTCAACGGCAACCGCGAAGAAATCGAGCGTCATCCCTGGATCGTCATCGATGGTGAAGTCGATCGCGTCTACCACGCCGCCCTTGGCCTGGAGCTCCGCGATGGAGCCGGTACACTGGCGATCGATTCCGCCGGATTTGCCGAGACCGTCGTCTGGAACCCCGGTGCGGAAAAATGTGCTGCGCTGGTGGATATGTCCCCTGCGGATTTTCGGCGCATGCTGTGCATTGAAGCAGCTTGCGCGGATGTTGGCATCGAATTGACGCCTGCGCGACGATGGCAGGGGTCGCAGACTATGCGTGCGGATGGGGCATAGCGCCCAATCCCGCGTTGTTCGCAACGCGGTCAATATCAAGCTTGGCCAGAACCTTATCAGCTAAAGCCGATGCATTGACCGTGGCTGCATCCAAACGCAGGTCCGCGTTCAACGGCGCCTCATACGGCGAATCAATACCTGTGAACTGCTTCAGTTCACCGCGTCGGGCACGGTGGTATAGGCCCTTGGTGTCTCTGGCTTCGGCGAGGTCAATGGGCACATCCACGAATATTTCGATAAACCGGGTTTCGCCGACCAGGCGGCGCGCCATTTCCCGATCACTGCGAAATGGTGAAATGAGCGCGGTAATAACGATCAGCCCTGCATCCGCCATCAAGTTGGCTACTTCCGCCGCTCGCCGGATATTCTCGCTACGGTCTGCGTCGGAAAACCCCAAATCCCGGCTGAGGCCACCGCGCAAATTGTCTCCGTCGATCAGGTAGGTATGGCGGCCTGCCGCATTGAGCCCCTGGTCCACCAGATTGGCAATAGTGGATTTGCCGGAGCCGGACAGGCCGGTAAACCAAAGTACGCACGGTGCGTGGCCCTTGATCCGGCTGCGGGCCTTTCGCGAGAGCGATAAGGAGTATGAATAAAAGTCGCTCATGCGAGCGCCTCTACTTCTCATGCGAGCGCCTCTACTTCAGTAGCCATGCTGGTCTTCCCCGATAAAAACTGCCCAATCCAGATGGGTCCCCGCCGTGTTCGAGGCCCAATCGTCTATGCGATGCGGAGTGTGGCTTTGATAAATCATTAATCTATATACGAATATTCCAATCCATTATGCGCAAACTACATCGATAATTTGTTGCGGGATTGTAACTGAGTGTTTCGCCAGTGGAAAGCCCGGTGAAAATTACGCGCGATCCAAAAGAGCCCATTGGTGTTTCCGCGCAGAAATGGAAAACACCAGCGGAAGGCGCGCGGAGATAATTTTCGGACATAATTGCAGGGCACGCCTAGCGACTTTGCAAAGCATCGCAGATGCAAAAAGAGTTTGTAAAATCGAATAAAAGCGTACCCAAGCGCTGCGTGGAAATTAACAAGCGGCGCGGCACACTAGAATAGAGGCGAAAAAATCTTCATGGGGTTCAGGGAATTACGAGATTTTATTGCCTTGTTTTTGTCCGTTACTGCTTCAAGCGTTGACCCAAATTCAATGAGCACACTGGCTTCGGACGGAAGTATTTTAAAAGATACGCAAGCGCGGCCCGCTCTGCCTTCGGACACGCGCGACCTTTTCCCAAATGCGGCAGCAGTTAACGATAAATCCAGCCCGGTTTATTTTTTGCATATTCCCAAAACTGCGGGCACCACAGTTCATAATTTTTTGACGTCGAGGTTTGGGCCAGAAAATATCTGTCCGGCCCATTTGTGGCACCAATTGCTCGAACTCGCTCCATCCAGGATTGCGGGGTACGATTTTATTTGGGGTCACTTTTATTCTTATCTGTTTCGACATGTTCCGGTGCCAATGCGCTATGTGACGTTTTTGCGAGACCCGGTGGAAAGAGCGCTGTCGCATTACGGACATATCATGTTGTATGAGGGGCATTATTTGCATCGGCGAGCCAAGCAACTGGGCGACTTTAGCTCATATTTAAGGGACCCGGAGATGGTGACGACAATGACGAATTTCCAGGTAAGAGCACTGGCGCTTGACCTTGATCCGTCTGCTATTGCATCAACGCTTTCTGCTCAAGAACTTGCCGATACAGAGCTGGAGCGGCGACTGGAGACGGCGGTTTCTTCGGCGTCCGATGATGAAATGCTCAGAATTTCGAAGCATCGCCTTGAACAGATGTGCTTTGTTGGAATCACGGAACGCCTGGATGAATCTGTGGCTCTGCTGTGTGACAAATTTCACTGGCAGCCACCGGCCCAGATTGAGTCACACAATGTTAACGGCGCCCGTGTGAGAGCGAGCCAAATATCGGCAACGGATTTGGCGCTACTCAGAGAAATGAACAAAGCCGACTACGCGCTCTACGAATTCGCAACGCGGCGTTTTGCGGACGAACTTGACCGGCCAGCCTCGGCCAGGCGAAGCCTCGTAGCCCGATGATCAGCTACGCACAAAATTTCGAGGATGTGATGCTTTGGCGTGCGCTAGGCCATGTCGAGAACGGGTTTTATATCGATGTAGGCGCGCAGCATCCCATTGAAGATTCCGTGAGTCGCGCTTTTTACGAAAATGGCTGGCGTGGAATTCATATTGAACCCGCCCAGTTCTACGCAAATCTGTTGCGCGAGAACCGGCCTGATGAAACTGTTTTGCAAACAGCAATCAGTACTGAAGCCGGGGTGATGAAGTTTTTCGAAATTCCTGGAACGGGAATTTCTACGGGTGACCCTGCGATCGCAAAACAGCACCGGGAGCGTGGGTTCCCAATTCACGAAACTACAGTTTCATGCATCACGCTTGCCTCTGTATTCAAGTCATGCGCGGGTAAAGAAATTCACTGGCTTAAGATCGATGTGGAAGGTATGGAAAAACAGGTGCTCGAAGGCTGGAAGCCCGCGCGCGCTCGGCCGTGGATTGTGGTTGTTGAGAGCACCTTGCCACTTACCCAAATCGGGTCCCATGATGATTGGGAACCGCTAATTCTGGAGAAGGGGTATAAATTTTCTTACTTTGATGGCTTGAATCGCTTTTATGTGTCAAATGCGCATGCAGAATTGATAAAGGCATTTCTGAGCGGTCCAAATGTCTTTGATGGGTTTGTGCTGAGTGGAACCTCAAGCGCGCCTTTCTTTCGGGCTGTCCAGAGTCGTCATAATGCAGAGCTTGAGAATAAGGATTTTGAAATTGCCGCGCAAATTGCCGCGCGCAAGGAAGTTGGCGAGCAGTTGCGGGAACATAAGGAAACCATTCGACGCGTTGAGGACGAGCGCGATAACGCAGCTGAAGAAGTTGTTCGCGGGTCCGAAGCATTTGTAGCGCGCGAACAAGCGCTCGAACGGGAGTTGTTGGTACAGCGTGATCGAATTCAGTGGTTTAACGCCGAATGGCAGGCGCTACGTGCTGCTCAAAAATCTCGCGATGAGCGATTGGACGCGGCTCATGCAAAGGCGATTCAATCGGCTGAGGCCCTTGCGATTAGGGAGCGTGAAGTATCGATCGAACTGGAAGGCTTACGCGGCATTATTTTGCATGGTCAGCAAGCCGTTTCCCAACTTGAAGATGCGCTAAAGGTAGAGCAACGCGAACATAAGGCGCAGTCTGAGTTATTAAGGCACGCTCTTGCGAATGCAGAACGCGCCAATCTTGCGCTTTGTGCTACGCGTTCGTGGCGGTTCACCGCGCCTTTTCGCTATTTGGCTTCGTTCGTGTCTTCAGGCATTTCACCAGCAGCGCTCATGGATACGCATCTGATAAACCAAGAAACCATTTTCTCGGGACACATTATGTCATCGGACATACAAAAGCAGGTCCAGGATGTTGTTGCCGCAGCAAACCTTGGCGACTTGCTAGTTAAATTCGACCAAGCGTTTGTCGCATGCGCATATCAAACATTACTCGGGCGTTTTCCCGATTCGCAAGGACTCGCGTTTTACGTGCAGAAGCTGCGCAGGGGGGCTGCGAAGATGCAGATCATTGCCGATATCCGGCGTTCAAATGAGGGCAGAGGCAGAAAACAGTCTGTTATTGGCGTTGATGCTGCTATTCGGAATTTTCAGCTTGGGAAAATGCCACTAGTTGGCTGGATGTACAGGCTTGTGTCTGATATTGAAGGGAATACATCGGTTGAGCGACAACTGCGTGCTATTCAAAATCAGATGGCGGTGTTCAACGATATGGTTGCGAGCCGCATCGCAGACTCAGAGTCCAGGATGCTGGCGAGGCTGGGCGAAATTCAACAGCAACAATTCATGATGGTAAAAACCGGCAAGCTGACGGCGACAAGAGAAGAAATGCCCACATCGGAAGACTTTGGACCGCAACTAGCTCGCTCTGAGAAAGAAAAATTAATGCATGAAATTGAATCATGGAAACCATGCGGGGATATCAGTGCGCGAAACTAAGACTGCTTCCAGTCGGCTGCTGATTGACTTGCAGTCTTGCCAGACTCCAGGTTCGGGACCGCGCGGCGTTGGCCGATACTCCCGTGCGCTGTTTTCCAGCCTGCTCAAGGAGGCACCAGAGCATGAAATTCATGCGCTGGTTTCTTCAGGACTGCCAATTGAAGTTGACGTTGGCGGGCTGCCCGAAAACCGCATTCTAAGGGTACCGCCGCTGCCGGCGTGGGGCACTACTCGCGGCTATAGAGGCGGCGCGCAGGATGCGCTGGACGGTCTTGCACTTTCGTCTTTCATCGGAACGCTCAAGGCCGACGTAGTTCATATTTCCCATGTCTTCGAAGGGTTCGGCGATCGAGTTGCGCTGCCGTCTGTCAGCAAGCGGCCGGCCGGGCAGATTCTTACTGCGACTCTCTACGATCTCATCCCGCTTTTATTCAAGGAGCACTACTTCCAAAATGAAGACTTTCGCTTATGGTATTTGTCTCGAATTGCGTGGCTAAGACAGGCGGATCATCTGCTCGCAATATCTGAGTCGTCACGGCAAGATGCAATCAATTTGCTTGGAATTGAACAGTGGAGGATTACGACAATCCATGGCGGCATCTCCGCTCATTTTTGTTCGGTAGACGATTCTAATCACGCCAAGCGCGCTTTGGTCTTGCGCTATTCCTTGCGCGACAGGTTTGTTTTATATACAGGCGGTGATGACCATAGAAAGAATATTCGGGGTGCGATAGAAGGATATGCGGCCGTATCGGCCGACCTGCGAAAAAATTGCCAGCTTGTGATCGTTTGCTCAATGGAAGAGCATCGAAAAGCGATGTATCTAGGCTTCGCCAAAGCTGCAGGATTGGTTGAAGGGGATGTTCTCATAACGGGTTTTGTATCCGAAGAAGATCTGGTTTCCTTCTACCGGACTTGCGATGTCTTTGTGTTTCCCTCACTTTATGAGGGGTTGGGGCTGCCGGTGTTGGAGGCGATGGCCTGCGGCGCGCCTGTTCTTGGCGGCGATAACTCAAGCGTGCGCGAACTCATTGTCCGTTCTGATGCAATGTTTGATGCTGGCTCTCCGCGTTCAATTGGGGATTCAATTGGCAAAGTGCTAGCCGATAAAAAATTCGCGGATGAGCTCCGCCGATATGGCGCGCAGCAAGCAAAAAATTTTTCCTGGGCACGTACTGCTGCTCTTGCGCGTGAGGCATTTGAGGAGGCCGGCAGTCGTGTGCGCGCGGCGGGAGTGCAAAGTGCAATTAATGGCTGGTTACCTAAAAAACGATTGGCAGTTCTATCGCCTTTGCCACGGTGCCGTTCAGGCATAGCGGATTACAACGCCAAATTCTTGCCCTTTCTAGCGCGGCATTTTGATATCGATTTGTACGTCGATAATTACAAGGTGACAGACGAATCGTTGTCTACCTCGTTTCGGATTTTTGACGTTGGCAATTTTGCATCAGTTGCACCTAAGTACGATGCAATCCTCTACGAATTCGGCAATTCCGAGTTTCATGCTCACATGCTGCCGCTTCTTGAAAAATTCCCGGGTATTGTCGGCCTGCACGATGCGTTCCTTAGTGGCTTGTTTGGCTACCTCGATTTTTATTTGGGCGATACCGGAAGTTATGCGTACGAAATGCTCGCCGCGCATGGCCCGTTGGCCCGACGTTTTTTTGCGCCAGTGCAGGCGCATCCGGAGGCAAACGGCGGCACCATGGTCGCGTTACCGTGCACGAAGCGTGTACTCGATCAGGCGCTGGGGATCATTTCACATTCCCCATTCAATCTTGAGGTCGCCCGAAAGCATTATCCGGAGGGCTGGCTTGCGCCCTATCGCATTATTCCGCAAATGGTTCTGCAGACGCAGCCATGGCCCCCGATGAAAAGGATTGAAGCAAAAAAACAATTGGGTTTCGCGAGCGGCGATTTGATTGTCACTACATTTGGCCACATTACTTGGACCAAATGGGGGGACAGACTGCTTGAAGCTTTCAATTCGTCATCGTTAGCAACGGATGCGAAGGTTCACCTGGTTTTTGCCGGGGAGTTGGCAAGAGATGATTTTGGCACCCGACTGGACGAGGCCGTAAAGAAATCATCATTTTCGAAGCGCATTCACATTACTGGATTCCTGTCCGAACGCGATTTTGAAATGTACTTGCGCATCACCGATGTAGCTATTCAATTGAGAACAAAAAGCCGTGGGGGGACGCCAAAAGGAGTCCTCGACTGCCTTGCTCATGGGGTGCCCGTTATTGTCAATGATGATGCTAGTTACAAAGATTACCCCGACAACGTCGTTATAAAAATTTCACGGGAGCCATCATCGGCGCAAATTTCAAACGCGCTTAAGGCAATATGCGGCGACCCTAGCCGCAGGCAAGACTTGGCAGCGGCGGGTACTCAATATGTGTGCGATCACCATGCCCCCTCGGTTTGTGCGGCTCAATATGCTGCCGCGATCCACGAATTTATGGACAAGGCAAACCTCTCGAAACGGGAAGCGATTCTTTCTTCATTTGCACCGCAATTGGCGCTTTGTGCGGATATCCCGTGCGATTTAACTTCGGCAATCGATTGGCTCGGGAAAATGCCGTCACAACAATTTCGTCGCCGTAGACTAATTATTGATGTTAGTCACATTGCCCAATTTGATCACCGCACCGGTATACAGCGGGTGGTGAAGAAAATCGTGCGCAACTTGTTTTGCACGGATGTCGCGGGATTTGAGCCTGTTGCGGTAGAGTTGGTGGACGGCGCGCTGAGGCCGGCATCAAAGTGGTTATCCGACCAAGGGCTGACATTAAAGCGCGACCTACCGATCACAAGTGCCGAAGAAGCAATTTCGTTCGCGCCTGGCGATGTATTCCTTATGTTGGACTCTTCGTGGGCGCGATATCGGGAGTTTTATCCAGTTTTCCAAGAAGCGCGTGAGGCGAGAGCCAATATCGTCACCGCCATATACGATTTACTTCCCATCACACTTCAGAAAGGCAATTTTGTTGAAGGTGGAATGGAATGGTTTACTCGGTGGTTGGACGACGCGGTTGAAAGTAGTGACGCGCTTGTATGCATATCACGAGCTGTTGCGGAGGACGTAAAGAAGTACATTGGCCGCAGGCCACAATTAGGTAGACGGCCAAAGGTGGGTTTTTGGCATTTAGGCTCGGACTTGGGGGCGGGCGCTCCCGCTCCCGCTCCTCCCATCGAGGCGATGAAGAACCGAAAATTTTTGCTTATGGTGGGCACTATTGAACCGCGCAAGTCGCACGCTGTTGCGCTGGCAGCAATTGAGCGTTTATGGAATGAAGGTTCAGTCCTCTGCTTGTGCATTGTCGGTAAGGAAGGGTGGATGGTTTCTGATTTGATGCTTCAATTTCGAGGTCATCCTCAGTTGGGCAAAAAATTCTTTCTGTTCGAAGGGCCGCGCGATGAAGATATTCAGTTTCTCTATGCCAAGGCGGCCGCACTATTGTTTTTATCCAAAGGCGAGGGTTTCGGTTTACCGCTGGTGGAGGCGGCGAATTATGGAACCGCCATTATTTGTTCGGACATCCCTGTTTTTCGCGAAATTGCCGGGGGTTTTGCTACTTACGTAAATCATGAAGACCCCTCGCTGCTCTCGATGCAACTGAAAGATTGGTTTAAGAAGAAAAATGCAGGCAAGCTTTCGGATACGAGACAAATGCCCAGATTGACATGGGAAGATAGTGCCAAGGCTCTCCTTGATGTGGTTATTAACGATAATTGGTTGAAGGAATAATGAATGAGTTCTTATAACGAAATTACCCATTGTCGAGTAGGCAATGACAGTCACTTGGTGTCGGTTCTGAATCTGGGTTATCAAGCCCTCACTGGCGTATTCCCGCATAACGCTGGCGAACGGGTCACGGTCGGGCCGCTTGAGTTGGTATGGTGTCCGCAGAGCGGTCTGCTGCAACTCAAGCATTCCTACAATGCCGAAGAAATGTACGGCGATAATTACGGCTATCGCTCCGGCCTGAATCAGTCGATGGTCAATCACTTGACGGACAAGGTGGCGTACCTTGAGCGTCTTGTACCGCTCAGTGCCGGCGACATCGTGGTCGATATCGGCAGCAACGATGCGACCACGCTGAAGGCCTATCGAACCAAGGGCATCAAGCGCATCGGTATTGATCCGACCGGCAAGAAGTTTGCCGAGTACTACCCGGCGGAAATTTCGTTGGTGCCTGACTTCTTTTCCGCGGATGCCTATCGCTCGGTGGAAAAAAAGCCGGCGCGCATTGTCACCTCGATCGCCATGTTCTACGACCTTGAATCGCCGATCGATTTCGCGAAGCAGATTGAATCCATTCTTGCGGACGACGGCGTATGGCACTTCGAGCAGAGCTATATGCCCTCGATGCTGCGCACCAACTCCTATGACACCATTTGCCATGAGCATCTGGAGTATTACTCATTGGGCGTGGTCAAGACCATTTTGGAGAAATCCGGCATGCGCCTGGTCGACGTGGTGATGAACTCGATCAACGGCGGCAGCTTTGCGGTGACGGCAGCTAAGGCCTCGAACAAATCGATCAAGACAAATGACGCAGTAGTGAACTGGTTGCTGGACCAAGAAGACCGCATGGGCCTCAATACTCCGCGGCCCTATCGTGATTTCGAGGAGCGGGTGTTCCGCCACCGCGATGATTTGAAGCGTCTGATTGCAGCGCTCAACGCCGACGGCAAGAAAATCCTTGGCTACGGCGCGTCCACCAAGGGCAATGTCACTCTGCAGTTCTGCGGCCTGACGGCGAAGGATATTCCGGCGATTGCGGAAGTAAATCAGGAAAAATTTGGGCGCGTTACGCCCGGTACCCATATACCAATCATTTCCGAGGCCGAAGCGCGCGCCATGAAGCCGGATTATTTCCTGGTGCTGCCATGGCATTTCAAGGACGGCATCCTGCGCCGCGAGAAAGAATACCTGGCGAGCGGCGGCAAGTTCATCTTCCCGTTCCCTGAAATCGAGATTGTCTGAGGAAATGAAATGAAAGCGGCAGTAATTACAGGCATCACCGGTCAGGACGGCGCGTATTTGGCCGAGCTATTGCTCGGCAAGGGATACAAGGTATTCGGCACCTATCGCCGTACGAGTTCGGTAAATTTCTGGCGCATCGAGGAGCTTGGCATTGCCGCCCATCCGAATTTGCATCTGGTCGAATACGATTTGACAGATCTCGCCTCCAGCGTTCGCCTGCTCGAATCGACCAAGGCCACCGAGGTCTTCAACTTGGCGGCGCAAAGTTTCGTCGGCGTTTCCTTCGATCAACCGATCACCACTGCCGAGATTACCGGCATCGGGCCGGTCAACCTGCTTGAAGCGATCCGCATCGTCAACCCGGCGATTCGCTTTTACCAGGCCAGCACCTCGGAGATGTTCGGTAAGGTGCAGGCCATTCCGCAAGTCGAAAGCACGCCTTTCTATCCGCGCAGCCCCTATGGCGTGGCCAAGTTGTACGCGCACTGGATGACCATCAACTACCGTGAGAGCTACAACATCTTCGGCTGCAGCGGCATCCTTTTCAACCACGAGTCGCCGCTACGCGGACGCGAATTCGTCACGCGCAAGATTACCGACAGCTTTGCCAAGATCAAACTCGGCAAGCTGGATGTACTCGAGCTTGGCAATATGGACGCCAAACGCGATTGGGGCTTCGCCAAGGAATACGTCGAGGGTATGTGGCGCATGTTGCGAGCCGATAAGCCTGATACCTATGTGCTGGCCACCAATCGTACCGAGACGGTTCGTGATTTCGTCTCGATGGCGGCCAAGGCCGCCGGGTTTGAACTTGCCTGGGAAGGTAAAGCCGAAGCGGAAGTCGGCGTTGATCGCAAGAGCGGGAAAAAACTGGTGCGGGTCAATCCAAAATTTTATCGGCCCGCGGAGGTCGAGCTTCTGATCGGCAATCCGGAGAAAGCAAAGCGCGAATTGGGTTGGGAACCAATGACCACGCTTGAGCAACTTTGCCAGATGATGGTTGAAGCCGATATTCGCAGAAACGAAACCGGCTTTTCGTTCTAGATGGAAAAGGCGTTCATCACCGGCCTGGAGGGTTTTACCGGGCGTTACCTCGCGCGCGAACTGCGCGCCGCCGGCTATGCGGTTAGCGGAACTGAGTTGGTGAAATCCGCAGATGCCGACCCCGGAGTATTTCAATGCGATCTATGTGATATGGACGCACTCAAAAGGGTCGTTGCCGAAGTTAAGCCTGATGTCGTGGCGCATCTTGCTGGCATAGCATTCGTTCCTCATGGCAACGCCGATGCGATGTATCGGACGAATCTCGTTGGTACACGGAATTTACTGGAGGCGATCGCATGCAGTGGCCACCAACCCCGCGCAATTCTGCTCGCCAGTAGCTCCAATATTTATGGCAATGCGGCAGTTGAGATCATCGAAGAAACCGTATTGCCCGCGCCGACCAACGACTACGCGGTCAGCAAGCTGGCCATGGAATACATGGCGCGATTGTGGATTGATCGCCTCCCGATCATTTTTGCCAGGCCGTTCAATTACACCGGCATTGGCCAGTCGTCGGTATTTCTGCTGCCGAAGATTGTTGACCACTTCAGGCGTCGTGCGTCGGTTATAGAGCTCGGAAATCTCGATGTTGTCCGTGACTTTTCCGATGTGCGCACGCTGGTGCAGGTGTACCGCCGACTGCTGCAGCTTGCGCCGGATGAAATCCCGCGCGGCGAGGCGTTCAATACCTGTTCCGGCAAAGGTCACAGCCTGCTGTCCGTTATTCAGATGATGCAGGAAATCTCCGGCCACTCGATAGAGGTTCGCGTCAACCCCGAGTTCGTTCGAGACAATGAGGTGAAAGTTCTTCTCGGGTCGCGAGCCAAATTGGAAAAAATTATCGGTACGGTCGAGGATATTCCCTTGGTTGAAACGTTGCGTTGGATGTATCAGGGTGGCGGAGCTGTAGCGGCGTGAAACTGGTTCTGTCCATTGAAGCGCTCGGTCCGCAGCTGAGCGGCATTGGACGCTATACATGGGAGCTGGCCTCCCGTCTGCCGACGAATGCGGGTGTCGAATCCATCCGCTTTTATCGAAATAAACGTTGGGTACAGGAGCTGGCTCCGCTACTTTCCGGCGATAAATTACAGGTGCGACCTTGGCCTGAGGTCGTTGCCGGCTGGATGCGCCCGCTCAGTATAAGGCGAGGAGAGATCTTCCACGGTCCTAACTATTTCCTTCCGACGTTTGTGGAACACGGCGTGGCGACTATTCATGATCTTTCGGTCTTCCGTTATCCCGAAACGCATCCCGCCAAACGCCTCGCGCACTTTGAGAAAGAGTTTTCGCAATCGCTCAAGCGGGCCGCGCACCTGATAACGGATACGGAAGCTGTCCGGCAGGAGGTGATCGAATTTTGTCATTGGCCTGCCGACAAAATCACCGCGGTGCCGCTGGGTGTTTCGCCTGCGTTTGCGCCCCGCACACCGGAATCAATTACCGCGGTGCTTTCGATGCATGGCCTTTCGCCAGGCGCGTACTCCCTCTGCGTTTCGACCATCGAGCCGCGCAAAAAAATAGATTGCTTGCTAGCGGTATATGCCAGTCTTTCAGAGAACATTCGTCGCCGCTATCCGCTGGTACTGATCGGCGGGCAAGGCTGGCTGAGCGATGCGCTGCACGACGAGATCGACAAAGCCCGGGAGCAAGGCTGGTTGCATTATCTTGGCTTTGTGTCCGAGCCGGAAATGGTCGCGATTTATGCGGGGGCCCGGGCATTTGTGTTCCCGTCGATTTATGAGGGCTTCGGGCTGCCCGTCATCGAAGCCATGGCGTCTGGTGTACCGGTGGTGACATCGAACCGTTCCTGCCTGCCCGAGGTCTCGCAGGGTGCGGCCTTGTTGGTTGATCCTGACGAGGTCGATGCGCTGCGCACGGCGATTCAGAAATGCTTGGAAGATGATCCCTGGCGCGCCGATGCTATTGAGGCCGGGTTGCATGTTGCCGCCGGGTTGACCTGGGATCGATGTGTGCAAAAGACGGTGGACGTCTACGCTAAAATGCGGGCAACTTGACGATTTGAAGATCAAACTCAAGCACTGGCGCAGCTTTCCGGGCAAAAATGCTTCGAACACCGCGCCGAATGGTGTTCTGCGTTTTTTGGCGGGCTGGGTAGCTTGGGCAAAAGCGCCGCGTTGCCCACGCGGCCCCCATGAGGAAGCGGCCGTCCGTGACACTGCGGGCACCGGCTGCGTGGACGCACTGCGCGGGGCCACCCTGCAATCCAGCGCGCGCTCCCAAAAGGCTTTGACGGTTTGACGGATATGCCGGTTTCCATAGCGGCAAGAGCCTTGTTATGCGGGCTTTACTCATGTGACTGCGTTGCTCGGTGATTGATTCCAACGGCTGCCAATAATGCCTTCGCACTTTCTTCCCACGAAGACACCTTCATTCCTTCCGGTCGTATCACGCTGCCGTTTTCGATCGTTTTGACCCAGGCGGAAATTTCACGGGCGAGACCTTCAGGTCCCGTAGTCGAAAAATAACTCGCCGCATCGCCGGCGATTTCGCGAAAGACGGGCAGGTCGCGTGCCAGCACCGGCAAACCAAAACGCGCCGCCTCGACGATCGGCAGGCCGAAGCCTTCGCCTTCCGAAGCCATCAGCAAGCCAGTACATTTTTTGTACAGCGCGCAGAGCAATTCGTCGCGCCCGTTTTCGATCCAGAAAAGGCGCCGGCCGGCCTCTGCATGCGTGGCCAGCCGGGCAATCAAGGCGTCCACTTTCCAGCCGGCTTTGCCGACGATCACCAGCTTGATATTGCTGCCGGCTTGCCACAATTTTTCAAACGTCGACAAAACCAGCGCATAGCCCTTGCGCGGCTCAATGGTGCCGACCATCAGCACGGCAGGGCCGGCGCCGATGACCGCGAGTTGATCGGCGAGTAGGGCGTTAACCGCCGCATCTTCCTTCGCAGTGACGGCCCCGATTTGCGCGCCCAGCGGGAATGCGCGAACGGCGACCGGGGGCTTGAGTGGGCCGTGCGTTTTCTCCAGCCATGCGCTCAACTCGCCGGCCACGGTTTGCGAAATGCAGGTAGCGCCATCGGCATAGATGGCGAGCGTGCGCAGCCAGCGCCGCTGCGCTTTTACGCCACTGTCGGTGAACCACTCAGGGTGCATGGTCGGCAACAGGTCGTAGACAACGAAGAAAATTTTTACGCCATTGAATTTCCAGCGCTCAAGCTGGCGATGGTGATGCGGCAGGATATGCGCGGTCAGATCGAGGCCAATAAATACGTCGCCTGCGCCGACCTGCACCTCACCATGCGGGCCATCAAGGCCAGGCGATCCAGGCGATGCTGGTCCCAGATCGGGTGCGCAGTACTGGAAGGTCTGGAAACGCGTGGCTCGCACGGGTCTTACCGCGAATCCCGCCGGCGGATGCGCCAGCCATTGGCTGAGGATGGCCTTGGTGACGCGCTGGATACCCGTCTTGGCATCCGTGTTGGCAAGGGTCGAGACATCGACCAGCAATTGCCGTGTTCCGATTGTGGTGGCGCCACGCTCACGTGTCGGGCTATCAACGCGCAGTTTCAAAGCAGCCCGGATTTCTCGCGATGGTGACAAATTCTGCAAATGGCGGTAGAGGCTTCGACCCAGGTAAGCCAGGTAACCTGGAGCGCCCACGACTGTCAGTGACCTTCAGATCCTATGCCGTTGCCGCGGCATAGTTGGCGAAGGCCTCATCGACGTTGTCGAATGAGGTCAGATGCCCGTTCGTTAATACCGCAGCGCGGGAACAGTGGTCTTTGATGGTGTTGGGATCATGTGAGACCATGATCAGGGCGCGATCTTTGCGCTTTTCGAATAGTTCGACGCGGCATTTCTCATGGAAACGACTGTCGCCTACCGCGATTATCTCGTCGATCAGGAAGCAGTCGAATTCGATCGCCATCGATAATGCAAAGGCCAGGCGCGCGCGCATCCCGGCGGAATAGTGATGCACCGGCTCGCGCAAGTACAGGCCAAGCTCGGTGAATTCTTCGACAAACGGCACGACGCTATGAAAATCAATGCCGTAAATGCGACACACAAAGCGCAGGTTGTCGAGACCGGTCAAGAAGGGCTGGAAGGCGCCACCGAAGGCCAGCGGCCAGGACACGCTGATGCCGCGCCTGACGCTGCCCGAGGTCGGCAGCTCGGCACCACTGATCATGCGGATCAGGGTCGATTTGCCGGATCCGTTGCGGCCGATGATGCCGACCTTTTCACCCTTGGCCACCTGTAGATTGACCCTGTTTAGAACGATCCGCGGGCCGACGCGCGTGTGATATTTCTTCACGACATTTTCAAGCTGGATGACTCTCACTCTATCTCCACACGGCGACCGGCATCGCGCACCAGAAGGAGTGCAACAAGCGTCATCAACATGACCACCACAAAGATATAGCCGACTGAGTAATGAGTGCGAACCGCCGTGCCGAAATATCCATCGCGCAATATTTCGATGCCGTGCACCATCGGCAAGAGTAGTATCACTTGCTGGAAATTCGTTGGTAGCCACTCGACCATGAACGCCGCGCCGGACAAGGGGAACAGCAAGTAAGCCGTCGGATGCCAGAGCCGCTCGACCACTTCGCTGCGTGCGGTCAGCGCTCCGATGATCATCGCCAGCGCACAACCGAACCAGGCCAGGAAAATCCAGCCGAGCAACACCCCCAAAATATCGACCGGCGCTCCCATCATGCCCAGGGAGGTGAACAAAATCGCGAGCACCGTGAAGGAGATGGTTGCGCCGATAAATTCGAGTAAAACCCGCACGATAAACAGGTCAATCACGCGCACATTGTTGTGGTACAGCAAACCGGCGTTGGCGCCGATCGCCATTGCGCATCGGCTTGGCATGTTTCGCCACAGCAATACTGAGGAATAGCCCGTGAGGGCAAACGCGACGATCGGCAGGCTGGAGCCATGGTGCAATCCCGCTGCTGTCCAAAGCGCCGTCACCCCCAGGGTGAACATCATCGGTTCGACGAACAGCCACAGGAAGCCGAGGTTGTCGCGACCATAGCGCGTGATGATTTCACGCATCAACAGCGCGCCCAGCACGCGCAATTGCAGGCGCAAGGAATCGATGAAGGACGTGTTGCCAGCAACAGCCATCGGGATTTCCGGCTATTCCATGTGCTCGCGCACGCTGGCGACGAGCAGGGTGAGAATGCCCCAGGCGACAAGGCCGAGCACGAACACGATCACGATCGAGCGGAAACGCCGCGGCTCGATGGCCACATCGGGCAGATTGGGTTGCACGATGCGCTCGAGGTACAACTGCTTGCGCTGCGCCTCGCTGCGTGCCGAATCCAGGGCAGCAAGATTGACGGCCAGCTGCTTGTCAGCATAGGCGCGATCTAGTGCCAGGCGCTCGTATTCGGCGGCCTTGTTGGTCAATGAGCCACCCTTGCCGGACATTTGCTGCAGCTGTCCATCGACCGCCTTTTGCAGGGTCTGCATGCGGTTGCGCAGCGAAGGAATTTGCGGGTTGTCGGGTGCGAAGGCGAGTAGCTGGTTGAGCTGGGTCTCGGTAGCGATTTGCTCTTCCTGCAGCTTGGACATGGCCAGCAATTGTAGCTGGGTCTGCTTTTCCGGGTCGACCACGCTGTTTTGGTTACGGAAGGCGGCCAGCGCCAGAGCGGCGGCCTTGGCTTTTTTTTCGGCCTCGGCCACTTCGGCCAGCGAGGTGCGCAGAATATCGTCGCGACCGCGGTCGCTCAGTTTGTTGACCAGGGTTTCGCTCATGTCGAGCAGCATTTCGCTGATTTTCTGTGCGTCCGCCGCGGTGAAAGCGCTGACCTGCAGGATGGAGATGCCCGAGGTCGAATCGGCATCCACGGTGACACGCTTTTGATAATACTTTTGCAGGGCTTCGAAGCTTTTGTCGCGGTCCAGTGTGCCGAAGCGGTTCAGGAAATCGACATCGGGCGCGGAAAATTTTTTCTGCAAGCCGAGTTGCTTGTCCAGAGCCTTGAGCGCATCGCGCGACTTGATGAAGTCATGCACCGAATAGGCATCGTCCTGGGAGCGCGAGAAGCCGGTACCGGAGAGCAGTGAGCTCAGCAGGCCCGTTTGCGATTGCCGCTGCGGACTGCGGACCACAAAGCGCGATTCCGAAATATAGATATCGGACGCGATCAGCCCGTAATAGATAATTGCAACGCTTGTCGGTACAAGCACCGTCAGGGCAAAAATCGGGCTAATTTTTTTAAGCAGGCGTTTGAAAGCGTCCATCGGGCCGCCCCGATCGCCACGGTTTGATATCGCGAGAGTGGATTCCAAGCAAATTCCTGTTCTTAAAATTCGACGTCAGGTCGCAACGCGCCCGTACACATCCTGGAACCGGACGATATCATCTTCGCCCAGATATTCCCCGCTCTGTACCTCGATCATCACCAGGTCGATCACGCCGGGGTTTTCCAGGCGGTGTTTGTGGCCGGCCGGGATGTAGGTGGATTCATTGGTATTCAGCAAAAAGTCGGTATCGCCATTGACAACCTTGGCCATGCCGCGCACCACGATCCAGTGCTCGCTGCGATGGTGGTGCATCTGCAGCGATAGTTGCGCGCCGGGTTTGACTTCAATGCGCTTCATCTTGAAGCCGTCGCCCTCTTCCAGCACGGTATAGGTCCCCCAGGGGCGGTGCACGGTGCGGTGCAGTTTGTAGCTGTCGTGGCCCTTGGCCTTGAGCGCGGCATAGATATGCTTCACGTCCTGCACGCGATTGCGGTCCGCCACCAGCAGGGCGTCCGGGGTGTCGATGATCATCAGGTTGTTGACACCCACGGTGCCGACCATGCGGCCGCTGCTCTGGATGTAGCAGTTGCTGGAATCGTGGAGCATGGCATCGCCCTCGACGCGGTTGCCGTTGGCGTCGGCGGCGGAGAGCTCGCTGACCGCGCTCCAGGAGCCGATATCGCTCCAGCCGATGTCGCAGGGCACCACGGCGACGTTCTTCGATTTCTCCATGACGGCATAGTCGATGGAAATATCCGGCACCTTGGCAAAGGTGTCGGCATGCAATTCGATTTGTGCAAAGCCCGTCGATTCGGCCACGCTGGATTTTTCCATGCAGGCTGCAGTCGCGCTCACCACCTCTGCGCTGAATTGCCCAAGCTCGCGCAGGATGCTGCCGGCCGTGAAGCAGAACATGCCCGCGTTCCACAGGTAGTCGCCGGATGCCACATATGATTGGGCGACTTCAAAGCTGGGTTTCTCGACGAAACGCAGCACGCGGTTGCCGTCGGCCTGGATGTAGCCGAAACCGGTTTCCGGGGCATCAGGCTGGATACCGAAGGTGACCAGGTTGCCGCCTTGCGCCAACTCGATTGCCTTGGCGACCGCGGCTGCAAAGGCCGGTTGGTCGGCAATCAGATGATCGGCGGCCAGCACCAGCAGGACGGCATCGTCACCGTGGACCTTGCGCACCTGCAGCGCGGCCGCCGCAATAGCCGCAGCGGTATTGCGGCCAAACGGCTCAAGGATGAACGAGGTCGGCATCTTGCCCGCGTTGACGTCCCGGTACTCGTCCTGGGTCTTGAAGAACAGTTCTCGGTTGGTGACCGTCAGCACCTCGGTCGCTCCCGGTATGGCCGCACCACGGATGAACGCCTTCTGCAACAGGCTCTGGCCATCTGCCAGGCGCATGAACGGTTTGGGATGCGTCTCGCGCGAAACCGGCCACAGGCGCGAGCCGGCGCCGCCGCAGAGAATGGTGGGGATTAACTTCATTTCGAATAATGCCTTTGGGGGGTAATGCCGCGATTCATGATCACAAGCTGCTGATTTTACTATGCGGCGCCTCTGCTGGCGGACCGCGCGCGCTCCCTCAGTTGTTTCAAGGCGCTTTGCGGGTTCAGGCTCGTTCCGGACGCCAATGCCGAAAGTACAAAGTCAAGCACTGGCGCGGCTTTCAGGCCATTTTTGTCCTGAAAGCCGCACCAAATGGCGATCTGCGTTGTTTGATATGGCATTGCTGGCAATTTTGGAACAGTCAGCATTGAGGAAACATGTCGCCCCGGATATTAGTCCGGGGCCCAATTTCAGCTTGCACGCGCGTGGCTGCCAAATTGGATACCGGGCTAAATCCGGGATGACGGCCCTTGAGATGTGCTGCGAATACTCATTGGCATCGTCACTGATTGCGGCGCCTGTCGGGCATCGCCGCGAGCGCACAAAGCTGCGACCCTGCGCGCAGCGCGGGGATGCGCCTAGTGCGAGTCGACGAAGAATGCCCTCTGCGCCGTCAAGCCTCCGAGGTGTAATCCAGAAACTTCTCCGGCGAAACGCGAATGGCAGCACCTGTCGGGCACGCCCGCACGCACGCCGCCCCGCCTTTCTGCCCCTTGCACATATCGCACTTCACGGCCTTCTTGGCGAGCGTCTTGTCCTCGCTTTTGGTCTCCGTACCCGGCTCGTCACCTAGGCCGAACAGCAGCCAGGACATCAAGGTCGGTTTGTTCTTTTGCGGGGTAACCGGCGCCAGCTGGATCACGCCATAGGGGCAGTTCTTCTCGCAGTTGCCGCAGCCGATGCAGGTGTCCTGGATATACACCTCGCCGTTGGGCGAGCGGTGGATGGCGTCGGGCGGGCAGTCTTTCATGCAGTGCGGATGTTCGCAATGGCGGCACGAGGTCGGCACATGGATCTGCGCATAGGTGGGCCCGGCTTCGCGGTTCAGGCGCGAGGTGCCGCCGTGGGTTTCGGCGCAGGCTTTTTCGCAGTTGTCGCAGCGGATGCACAGCGATTCGTCGATCAGCAGCACATCGGTGGCCTCACCCAGGCCCTGCTGGATCAGGAAGGAGATCAGGTTGCCCGATTCGGTCGAGGATTCCATCGCCTGGTTGATGCGCATGCGGTCCAGCAATTTGCTGTCGATGCGCCCGCGCACCGTGGAGTGCGAGGCCATCACCTCGATGAAGCGGTTGGCCTGGAGCATGATCGCCTCGGTCGGCACGGCCGCGCGGATGGTGGCCGAGCGCGGCGCATCCGACATCAGTGCCATCTCGCCCACATAATTGCCGGCCGCCACGTAGGACAGCACCACCTCGTTGCCGCTGATCTTGCGCGACACCGTCACCGAACCCTTGCGGATCAGGTACAGACCATCGGCGGAATCACCTTCCCGGAACAGGATCTCGCCGGCGTTATAGGCCTTGATGGTGGCGGTGCCGACCAGGTAATCGACTTCCTCCTCGCGCATCGTCGGCGACAGGTACTGGCGCACCGCGCGCTTCATCATCACGTTATCCAGCGTGCGGCGCACCGATTCCACCGAGGCGATCAGCTTCAGCATCGAGCGGCGCGGGGTCTCGATCAGCAGGGTGCGCTTCTGCGCCTTGATGGTGGCGCTGCGGCGGCGGCCCGAGATCAGGCCCATCTCGCCGAAGAATTCGCCCACGCCAAGTTGAAAGGCGAGCATATTGCCTTCGGTGCTGGGGGTCTCGACCACCACGCCGCCCTCGACGATGGCGTAGAACGAGTTCGAATAGTCGTTGCGCGCGAAGATGATCTCGCCTTCCTGCGGGCGGTGGATTTCGCTGTCGAGCAGAAATTCGCGCAACTGCAGGGCGGTGAGGCCAGACAGCAGGGGCACATTGCGCGCGATATGCGCGACCGCATCCGAGACGGTGGTGATCTTGATATTCTTGAACTTGGCGCGCAGCACCGGCTCATCGGCCGGCTCGACCGGATTGCCGAGGATATATTCCACCGCCTCGTAACCCTGGTTCATGGCCTGCTTGATCAGCGGATAGCCGCCCAGGGCGCCAACAATATAGAGGCCGGGCACATTCGATTCGTATTGCGCCGACAGCGCCGGCACCGCCCCCGGGTCGGCATTGGGAAACTTCACGCCGAAACTCTCCACCAGCTTGCGCGGCGGGGTGGCGCCCAGGCGCGCGATGACGCGATGACAGGCGATGGTTTCCCCGCCCTGCGGCGTCTTGGCGAAGAAGCGCGCCGGCAGGCCATCGCCGCTTTCATTCGGCTCGACCTTTTCCACCTTGGTGCCGAAGCGGCAGTCCACCTTGCCGTCCTTGATCGCGCCAAGAATGGCGGCCAGGTTGCCGTCCTTGCAACGCGTGAATTCATCGTTGCGGTTGACCATGATGACGCGGTTTTTTGCCGACAGCGCGATCGCATTCTCGATCGCCGCATCGCCCGCGCCGACTACGACGATGGTCTCATCCTCGAATTCGCCCGGGTCGTCGAGCTGGTATTGCACCATCGGCAAATCCTCGCCGGGCGCGCCCAGCTTGCGCAGATTGCCCTGCAGGCCGATCGCCAGGATGATGTGTGCCGCCTGCACCTGCTGCTGGTTGGCCAGGGCGATGGTGAAATCGCCCCTGGCGCCGGAAATGCCAGTCACCATCGCGCCATGGCGCAGATGGACGGCATGTTTCTTCAACTCGCGATCCCAGGTGCCGAGCACGTTCTCGCGCGTGCCGGCGGCGAAACTCATCGGGCTGCGCAGCGGCAGCACGCCCGGCTCGGCCATCACGTGTTTGCCTTTCTGGTATTTGTAGATGGTGTCCGCGGCATGATTCTCGGCCTCGAGCAGGATGTGCGGAATTTTCAGCTCGGCCGCATGCGCCGCCGCCGACAGCCCGGCCGGGCCGGAGCCGATGATGGCGATCTGGAATTTTTCACTCATGGGAATTACCTCGGATTCAGCAGCAAACGCAGCGGCATCAGTTGCGCCCGGAATTCGGCCGGCTGATAGCGTTCATCGTTGTCCAGCGTGGCGTTGACCCTGCCCATCTGCGTATTGAAGGCGCTGACATCGCGCAACGCGCCGGTCTTGGCGAGATAACTGCCGACGCTGGCAATCGCCATGGTCACCTGCTCGGCTGCCGCATAGTCGGAATAGTCTCCTGCCGCGCCTTCATCAATCAGGCGCAGGACCACCCGGCGGACCATGCCGTTGTCCACGGTTTGCGCCTCGATGCGGGCGACCATTTCCAGCACCAGCTTGCGCGTTGCCTGTGCCTCCGCCGCTACATCGCCGACGCCGGCGACGGCGCGATGCAGCTTGCGCACCTGCTCGCTCAGGCGCTCGCCCAGCGCCGGATTCATGGCATAGGCAATGGCGCGCAGCATCAGCAGGCTGGAATCGTTCAGCCGCACCAGGCCCGGCGACAGGCGCGGGCCGAGTGCTGTTTTCGCCTGCCAGCGGTTATTGCTCATCGGGTGATGGCAGGCATGGCAATCGAACAGCACCAGCTCGGGGAAAGCGCCGTCGTGGCCGCGCTTGTCGTCGAGCAGGATGTCGAGGGTGTCGGCCGCCGCCAGCGCCTGGCCGATCGCCCAGATCTTGCTGCCGTCCCAGACTTTCTTGCGCGCGGCGTAATCCTGGTCGACCACGAAATGGCGTGGCGCGATTTCGGTAAAGGTATCGAGTTCGAAGCTCATGCGCGGATGGCCGGCCGCCATGATGCGATGCGTGACCAGCTTGTCCTTGTTGCCGAAATGGCAGGACAGGCACAGCCGCGCGCGCGCCACCGCGTCGTCGGTGGGGTAAAGCCCGGCCTCGATATTGCGGGCATGGCTGGCATCGGGTTCGACATGGCTCCTGATCCATTTTTCCGCCGGGCCGTGGCAGCCCTCGCAAGTAACGCCATCGACGAGCTTGAAGCGTTCGCCACGCTGCGCCTCCGGCGGGTTGTGCGCATGGCAGTCAAGGCAGATCCTGCTTTCATGCGCGGGCTGCGGCAAACCGAGGTTCCCGGCGATCTTCTGCGAGCGCGCATTCAGCAGTACATTGTAGGCGCGTGCATGCTTGTCGGTGCGCGACCAGGTGATGTATTCGTTTTGCAGGACGTTGGAGTCCTTCCATGTTTTGATCGAGCCGTGGCAGAGGCTGGATGCGCAGGTCACGGTGCCTTGGGTTTGGTGTGCGGACTGATAGGGCAGGGGCGGCGGCAGGGCCTTGCCTTCGAGTTGGGTTTGCGCGTTGGCTGAGACGGTAAGCAGCACGGAGAGGACTGCACTCCAGCATGTGAAGGCGATCTTGACGTACAAGCCTCTGTAATGGGGATCTTGTTCGCTCGGCCCCACGCGCGTCGTCCCAGCGCAGGCTGGGACCCAGTCCAGTCCAGGGTTTTGAATATACGATGGACTGGATTCCGGCCTTCGCCGGAATGACGAATTTTTTTCATTTATTGTTTTCATTTCATGGCCTCCGCCGGCACGAACCTGGCCCGCTCGACCTCATCACTCACGGTCCACGGTTTGCCTTCCGGCGTCAAATAGAATTTGCGCATTTCACCGAGATTGAATGGTCGCGCACCGATACGGCCGAACACCGCGATCTGTCCCCCGGTTTCATCCACGCCGCGGTCGCGGTCGAGGCCTTTGGACATGGCCAATGCAGCCGACTCGGTTTTGCGCCAGGCGATCAGCTGCGGCTTGGGTTCGGGCGAGAAGCCGTAGAACTTGGGTTGCGAATCCGGCGAGGTCAGTTGCAGCACCTTGAGGCCGTTGACGCCGTCGGCCACGTAGGCAAACAGCGAGGCATTGGTCGAGCCCACCACCACGTCCTGCGCATCGTTCAATTTGCCCTCGGCGTTGAAGCGCTGGTATTCCTTGGGCGTCGTCGGCTTTTCGATATCGACGATGACGAGTCCATCCTTGCCCGCCGCTACATAGGCATAGGTGCGGGCCGCATAGACGCGGCGTGCACCGGCCAACGGCACATTGGCTACTACTGAAGGCGTTTCCGGCATGGTGACGTCGATCACCTCAAGGCCCTTGGCGGTGGTGGCGAACAGATAGCGGAACTGCAAGGCGGAAGCGCGCATATCGCTGAGCGGCAGTTTGGCGGCGACCACCGGCTTGAGCGGATCATTCAGGTTGAGGATCACCAGACCGGCATCGGCGGCGATATAGGCGTAATAACCGCCGAGGACGATGTGGCGCGCGCCTTTCAGAATATTGCCGTCATTCCAGGTCAGCGCGCGTTTCAGGAAGTTGTTGCGCGGCTCGCCGTCGGCGAAGGTGTCGACATTCACCACGATCAGGCCTTCGACGGCATCGACCACGAACGCGTAGTGGTAGATCGGATGGAAAGCCTGCTCATGATTGGCGCCGCGCATCAACTCGCCCTGGTTGCGCTGCGGGGCGATGGCCTGGTTGGTCGGCAGGGCCATGCAGGTGGCGTTGCGGCTCGCGATATGCGCATCCTGGCCCAAGGGCGAGAAGGGCGCCGTGGTGATGCGCTGCGAGACGCCCTTATTGGCGATATTGGCCACATCGTAAACGCGGAAGCCGCCTTCGCCCTCGGCGACGAACAGGTATTCGCCACGCAATTGCAGGCAGCGCGCGGCGCCATCGGTGGAATGCGCATGCGCCTCGGGCAATTCCTGCCCGCGTTTCTGGTGCGCCGCGAACCAGTCGGGATAGGCATATTTTTGCAGATAGCTGCCGATCACGGCTTGCGGCTCGTCCCATTCGGTGACGGTGACCGCCTCGATATTTTTGGCGCCGCCCACCCAGGCGTTGTAGCCGATGAAGTTGACGAAGTTGGTGCCTTGCAGCAGCAGCTGGGCCATGATCGCGTTGTTGTCGTTGTTGCGGCTGAGGTGGCAGTCGCTGCAGGTCTTGGTCTCCGCGGTGCGTTCGGTATGCGGGTAATGCGGCGCGAAGGCCTGCGAGGAAAAACCGCTGGCCGCAATCGGCGGTTGCTGGATATAGATTTTCTCGCGGTTGGCATTGGTCGAGGACAGCACCAGGGCCGAGCTGGAACGGATCGGCGATATTCGCGAACCCTTTACCGGCCCGTGTACGCCGAGCTGGAACATATCGTCGCGTGCCACCTGCGGGTTGTAGGTAGCGTAATTGCGGCTCTCGCCACCTTCGTAATGATGGCGCTCGGTCTTGGCGTTGGCCTGGATCGGCAGATGGCAGCCGGCGCAGGAAGTGGTCCACGACAGATGGCAGGTGTAGCAGGTCATCTTTTCGTTTGAGTGCGCCATCGTCGGCGCCTGGCCATCGCCATCTTTGGAGCCCGCACCCCACTCGCCCGTGCGCCCCGCAGCGCCGGCATGCATCAGCTTGGCGCGCGCCGCCTTCTCGTTGTACCTGGGATTGCCCGGCGTGACGCTGTCCTTCACCAGGCTCATTTCCCATTCCTTGTTGGCGTCGAGCGCGGAGCGCTGGTAGAGCTTGCCGTCGCGCCATTCAAAGCGCGCGCGGCCATCCTGGGTGCGCAGCAATTTCAGGTCGCGGCCGCCGGGCTGTGCGGCGGGTCCCGAGGTGAACAGGGTCGGGTATTTGTCGGTGGTGCCGTGGCAATCGGTGCAATCGATTTCAATGGCGGCGGCGACTTCGCCGTAGATATGGCCATTGCCATGCGCGTCCTGCGAGAAGTGGCAATCCACGCAAGCCATGCCTTTGTCGAGATGGATCGAGGTGAGGTGTACCGCCTTGTCGAATTTTTTCGGGTCGGAGTCGGCCACCGGCTTGCCGGCTGCGTCGAGCAGGGTGCCCTTGCGGTCGCGCTTGAACACCTGGCGGAAATTCCAGCCGTGGCCGTGGTAATCGGCGAACTGGGTGTCTTTCAGCGTCGGGTTGAGCGCCGATACGTTCTTCGAAAAATTCCGGTCGCCCCACAGGCCGCGGATCGAGGCTTCTTCCGGATTGCGGTCGAGAATTTCGCGCGCTTCCCTGGCCGTCGGGTATTTCTGCTGCTTGGGCCACATGCTCGGCGCATCGGCCTCGTAATCCCACATGGTGGTGCCGTAGAAGGAATTCACGAACACATTCGGCTGGTGCATATGGCAGACCATGCACTGCGAGGAGGGAATGGCGCGGGTGAATTCATGCTTGAGCGGATGGCCGGATTTGTCTTTCGGAATGACCGGGTCCTTGGTTTGTGTCTTGCCCTCGTTGCCGAATTGCGCATAAGGCCCGCTGTGCTTCGGGTCGCGGTCGTTGGCGTAGACGGTATGGCAGGCGGTGCAGCCCGAGGAACGGTAGTCGCCGGGCTGCTCATTGGTGCCGAGGAACCAGAGGTGCGGATCGTTGAGGCGCGTCTTGGTGATATTGATCACCGGCACCGAGATACGGCTGCCGGTGCCGGGGCCGCGATTGGATTGCTTGATATCGGGGCGGCCGGGCTCGTCAAGCTTCTGCAGCGCACCCGAAGCGTTGGGCAGGCCCACTTCCGGGAACTGCGAATTGATCACGCGCCCGCCGCGCTCGAACACGCGGAAGACATCGCCGGGCGGCACCGACTCCCAGGTGGGCAGGGGCGCGAGTGTAGGCAGGATACCCATCGCCGTCATTTGCGCATTCACCGCCACCGGGTTTTTGATCGCGGCCGGCTTGCCGTCGGCGGTATAGGCCTCGCCGAGGATGTAGCGCTTGTAGGGCAGGATGCCGTTGTTGTACGCGGCGCCGCCGAACAGCATGGCAGACGAAGACATCAAGCTGCGTTCGACCGCCTGCACCGTCTCCAGATGGCAGGCGCCGCAAGCCTCGCGCGCCACGCGTAGATCGCCCGGGTTCATGAAGCGCACGAATTCATGTGCCTCAATATTCAGCAGGGTGTAGGAGCCTTCCGGATTGGCGCTGGCGGGGTAATTCCAGGCGCGCTCGTACTTCGGCAGGATGTGCGCGCGCGCCATCGCGGCGCGATAGCCGGATTCGTCCTGGCTGTGGGTCTGCGCATCCTTGGGCTTCAATACCGCCGCATCGCCGCCATGGCAATCGGTACAGCCCAGCACCACGCCGGGATTGGCGTGCATGGTGTGGCGATCAGTGGCGGTGTGACAGGACATACAGCCGATGGATTTTTTGTCGGCGTCCATCACCGATTGGCGGGCGGGGGCCGGGGATTGTGGCGTGTAGCTGCGCGCCACGGCGGGCGATTCGGTCGATGCGATTGCAGCTTTGGAAAAAAAAGGAGTAACAGAAAGCAAAGCAAATACTGTCGCCCCGGCGAAGGCCGGGGCCCAATTTACGTAAATTGGATCCCGGCCTTCGCCGGGATGACATTTCCTCTTTAGCCCAATCCTTCGATATAAATTTACGTAGAACGCCATTTGGCGCGCCTTCCTGGCCCAAAATGCTCCAGAAGCCGCGCCAATGCTGGGGTTTCGATTTTTGATTTTCGTCGCCATGCTCAATACGTCAGCAGCAAATTAACCAGCAGGGAATACTGCACGCCGCGCTTGTCCTCGTCGTACAGCTGCTTCAAGCCTTTGCCCGGCAGCAGTGCGGCGGCCGAGGCGTTCAGCACCAGGTTCTGGTTCATGAAGGGACGATACTGCACACCGGCCGAGACATCGATCCCCAGATCGCGCGAACTGATGTTTTGGTTGCGCAGCACGCTCAGGCTCGAGGTATTCATGAAACTCAGCCTGGAAACATTGCCGAGCACACGTACCTGCGGCGTGACATCGGCGTCGGCGCCGACGCCGAGCAGGAACAGGCCGGGATTGACGAAATTCGATTGACCCTGATCCTTGGATGAGCGCAGCGAAGGTAGTACGCCATTGCGTCCGCTCAACGCCACGCCGCCACCGCCGATCAAGGGCACCGCCTGGCGAATGAAGAAGCTGGTGTCGGCGCCGGCGAACTGCGGGTTCTCGAGGATGGCGTCGAAGCCGGTGGCCTTGTTGTCGAAGGGATTCTTGTCGCCGCTGGCCACCAATGCGTTGCCGCGTATGCGCAGCCAGTCGAAATCGCGCGATACCTCCATCGCTGCAAAGCCGGCGCGGATCGATTGCGATTGTTGCGCCAGCGGATTGCGCGCATCGCGTCCCAGCGCCGCATAAAACGAGGAGGTGAGGTTGTACGCGCCGAAGTGGCCATCGCCATTGAGGCCGAGGTAAGTCACCTGGTAGTTGTGCGGGCGCACATCGCCCAGCACCGCGGGGCGCACCAGGAAGCCGTTGTTGTCGTAATAATCGCGGCCCGCTTCGCGGTTGATGTTGTGGATCACCGTGACCTGCGTGGTATGGCCGGCGACCGGGAAGTCCTGGCGATACAGATTGGCGGCCAGCACATAGTCGCGGCGCAAGGGCTGGTTGATATCGTTGAGGCCGCTATTGGTGTCTTTCTCCAGCCGCTGGAATGCGCCGAGATTGTATTGCCACTGGTTGTTGTCGCGGATGCCGAACAGGCGCACGCCGAGCGGCACATCCTGGAACAGAAAGCTGCGGAAATCCGATTGGAAAGGCTGGATGCCGACGCGGATCGAGTCGAAGTCATAGCGCTCGGAGACGTTGCGCAAATGCATATCGGCAAACAGTTCCTGGATGCCGACATGATTGTCGGTGCGCGTCTTGCCTTCGCGCGGATCGACGTTCACGCCGCGCACTTCCTGCAGGCGCGCATGGTTGACCTGGATGGCCGGCACGAAGCGGAACTCGTAATCCGGCGGCTTGAAGGTGGTGTCGCCCTTGATCACACCGACCGAGAGGATGATGGTTTCGACCAGCACCGTCTGTCTGGCTCTCCCGAAAACATCGTTGGCGCCGGCATTGGCGGACGATTGCGCGCCGACCGGCGTCGGCAGGCGCCGCGCTTCCAGCAGCGAATCCGAGATGCCGGACAACGCCAGGAACCAGTCCGGCCCCCATTGAGCGAAGGGCTCGAACGGTTTGTCGCCCTTCAGCACATTGTGGTTATAGGGGTCGTACCAGGGGAACTTGAAGCCGAGGCTGTCCATGATGCGCCAGCGGTCCGGCACCGGCAGCGAATCGCGCGGCGCCAGCGGCGAGGGTGGCGGCACCTGTTTCGGGTCGATCGGCGGCAGCGGGTACTTCAGCGGTGCGCCTTGCGGGCGTTCCCGCTCCACCGTGCCGGTCGGCGGTTCGGACGGCGGCAAGGGCGTCGGCACCACCTGCGCCAGTGCTGAAGTGACACTGAATGCAGAAAGTGCCAATGCGCGCTTCATAAGCCGTCGCACACGTTCTGCGCGCTGGAGTCGATGAACGGCGCCTGCGGGCATTGCACATAGCGCAGCCGCGTGCCCGTACCTGTCCCCATCGCCTGCGGCTGCAGGATGTCGGCGCGGATCGATTTGGGCGCATTGCCGATGCCATTGCCCAGCAGGCCGCCGGCATTGGCGAGGCCGAGAAAGGCGACCATATCGTCCTGGTCGACGCCGTCGCCCGACACGCCGATGGCGCCGACCAGCTGCGCGCCTTTGTAGATCGGCATCGAACCGGGAAAAATCTGGATCCCGTTCTTGACCCGGGCAAGACCGGTGCATCCGACCGCGGCGGAGCCGCCGGCCGCGGCGATGATGGCGTTATAGCTCAGGTCGAGCTGCAGGCCCAGGTGGAAGGGGCTCCAATTGGAATACGGCGTCGAGAACGGCCCGGGGCCGGTGCCGCTGATGCCGTCCGGAAAAAACGGCCGCGAAATATTGCCGACGGCGCGGTTCGAAAACGCGATGCCGTTGGCCAGCATGCTCGGGTCGTTGAAGAACGATTGCGTGGTGCCGACGTACTGGCTGAAGGTGCGAAACGGCGCGACCGGATTGCCGCCGGCGCCGATATAGGCCGGCGGGGGCAGGGCGGCAATGTCGGCGGCCGCATTGGTCTGCGAAAACACCAGGGCGGTGCGTGCCTTCTGCAGCGCGACGTCAATGCCGAACACCGGCGCGTCCGGGGTGCGCACCAGGGCCAGCACCTCGCCATTGGTATCGACGACCGTGATCGTCAACTGCGCCTGTACGCCGAGCGGGCGGCGGATTTGCGCGCGCGCATGATTGGCCACTTTCAGGGCTTCGGCGGCAATCGTGCCGACCTCTGCCGCCTGCAGCAGGCCATCGGTGCCGGCGCGCAGCGGGTAGCGGTTGGCGTCGGCCGCATCGACCAGCACATAGCCGCTCAGCGCGGCAAAGCCGGCGCTGTCGGCGCGCACGCCGGACTGGTTGTTGCCGAAGGAGGTGCCGGCCTTGATGGTACCGTCGAAAAAACCGCCGACCACGGGCACCGCGCCGGCGAGGCTGGCGAAGGCCGGTGCATTGGCCGGATTGGCGATGAGCGATTCACTGTCGACGTAACGGAAGGTGCGGCCATCGGCGGTGATGCGGCTGGCGCGAATATCGTCGGGCGCGGCAAAGCCGCTGGCGCCGGCCACCGCGATCAGCTCGTCGACATCCTGGTCGATATCCGTGATATTGGCATCGAGGCCGTACAGCCCGTCGGCAATGACGCCGACGCCGCCGACCAGGCGATTGTTTTTATACAGCGGCAAACCGCCGGGATCGGCGGCAAGTCCCAGCGGCGAGCGTTTCGGCCCGACGCTGCCGTCAGTCACGCGGCGCATCAGATCCGAGCAGGACAGCTGCGAAAACTGCACGCCGAACAAGGGCCCGGCCGGCTGGTTGAATTCGCGCGGGTTGAAATTCTCCTGCACGATCTGGCTGGCGGTGCGGCTGGTGAAGGCATTGCCGTTCGAGGACAGGTAGGCGCCGGTGATGGCCTTGCTGATGGCGGCAAAGGTGTCGGGCAGCACGTCGATGTTTTCAAGTCCCCCGCTGACGCCGCGATTGGTGCCGATGCGGAAGGTGGCCGAAGCCCCGGTCATGCGGAACAGGCCCAGCACATTGCCGACGCGGTCGGTCACGGCGATCGTTGCCGGTGTGCCGCGCGCGCCGGCTTCATTTGCTGCCTGGGCGATGATGCGCTGCACATCCGCAGCGGTAAGAAAGTCGGTAACCGCGGCCGAGGGGACGCAGCTGCCGGCACAAACCGCCGACTGGCCGCCACCGCCGCCACAGGCATTCAGCGCCAGCGCCAGCAGGAACAAACAGCGCTTCATGGGGTGCTGACCACTTTCTGTACCGCCTTTTGTCTGGGGTCTTTCGAGTCTTTCGGGTCATAAGGCAGGCCGCCCGGCGTGGTTCCGGGCAAGGGCACCGGCGTGCCGCTGCGCGCGCCGCCGACATGAAAGCCGTGGCAGGTCTCGCAGGTGCCCGGCGCCTTGTCGGCAGCGGTGGCATTGCCGCCATGACATTCGCGGCAATTTTTGATGTCCGGAATGGCGATATCGCTGCTCGATTTCGATTGCGCGACCTTGTGGCAGGAGCCGCATTCATGGGTGGCGTGCTGATTGTGCGGGAAACGCGCTTTCGGCAGCCAATGCTGGGTGACGGCGATCGGCGCGATTTTCCAGGCGCCGGCCGATGCGGGCGCGGCGCTGTCGGCCGCATCGGCGCGGGTGATCTGGTGGCAACTGAAGCAGACTCTGTCTTCCATCAGCTCGCGCGTGATCTTGTCGGCTTTTTGCGTGGCCCAGTTCAGCGCCGACTGGCGCTGTGTCGCGGAGAGGCGTTCGCCGGGCGGGCGGATGCCGTCCTGCACCACCACGTCGATCGGGGTATCGGCCAGCACCGCCTGCGCATAGAACTCGCGCACCGTGGCAATGACATCGTCGACATTCCCATGCGGCACCTGGCGATTGCCGGCCCTGGGTTCGAACTCCAATGAATGGCAGGCCTGGCAATGGTCTTTCATCGTCGTCGGCTTGAAGCGCGTGCCGGTTTCGTCGGGAATATGGCAATTCCTGCATTCCATGACGACGCGTCCATTGGGACCGCGCACACCCTTGCTGGAAAGGTGCACATCGTGCGGAAATTTGAGGTTGGCGCTCTCCGCCAGCTTCGGGCCGCCCTGCGCGACGCGCACGATCGCCTCGGGCCCCGTCTTGCCCGGCACCAGCATCGACAGTTTGAAGGCCGGATGGTCGCGGGCGAAATCGCCGATATCGGGCAACTGCGTCTGCGCATGCCGCGATTTGAGATCGGCATGACATTGGGTGCAAAGCGGCGAATCCTGCCGTACCAGGCCCAGCGGCCCCTTGTGGTCGCGATGGCAGGACGCGCAGCGCGCGGCATTGTCGGATTGCATGAATACCGCCTCATGCAATGCCTTTTTTTCCTTGCTGTCGCGCGCGAAATGCCAGCCGATGGACGGGTGACAGCTTTCGCACTGCTCGTTTTTGGCCTGCACAAAGGGTGTGGCGTGGCATTTGGCGCAGTCGCGGCCAAAGCTGTGATGACCGCTCGCCAGCGGACCCGGATCCCAGGCGGCATCGGCCGTGATCGTGACGCCGGCCGGCGTCACGCGACCGGGCAGGGGGCCAGCCGGGTTCAGTGCATGCATCACCGGCCAGACCAGAAACGCCGCCAGCACCAGCACGGCACCAAACCAGGACATCAGGCGTTTCGACAGCCAGGTGTTGCGCAGGCTGGCGCGCAGCTTGCGGCGGCCGCTGGCAATTTCCTGCGGCAGGGCCTCCAGAAGTTCAAAGCTGAGCGCCAGGTCGTATCCCTCCGGCGGTTCCTGCACGATCAGCTCGAAGGGGCCGACGCTGATTGCCTGTCCGGGCCGCAGGCGCGCCACACGCTCGAACTGGCCGTTGATCTTGATCGTGCCGGTGGCCGCCTCGACAAAACACACGCCGTCGCTGGCGCGGCCAATGGTGGCGTGATGCAGGGCCACCCGTGGGTCGGCCAGATGCAATTTGCAATCGCTGCCGCGGCCGACGCGCAGCACATCGATCTCGAGGGTCTGCTCGGCGCGTGCCGCTTGACCCTGCCGGTTGCGCGTGATCTGGACCAGGAGCAGTTTCATCGTTGGCGCGCTACCAGTAGAAAAACACGGCAACGATGTGCGCCAGCAATGCCCCCAGCAGCGCAAACGACAGCGGCACATGCGCATACAGCCAGAGATCGAGCAGGGCCTTGAAGCGCACATCGTCGCGCGCCCGCTTGACCAGCTTCTGTTTGCGCAGCATCAGCGCATAAAGCGCATGATTTTGCTGTTGCGCTTCGCCCTTGAGTGTCTTGCCGGCGGCATTGATGAACGCGACCGCGCGCTGCGTCGGGCAATTGGCGGGGCGGCGGCTCAGTTGCGTCAGCACGCTGCCGCCGATGCGGGTATCGCGCACCGAGGCCTCGACGATTTTGACGAATTCGTCCGGCAGCGACAGGGCGACGCGGCGCAACTCGCGATCGAGGTCGGCAATTTTGAGAATGAGGCCGTCGCGCGTGTCTTCGCCCATGTTCTCGGTCATCAGGCTGGGGAAGCGCAGATAGGCGTAAACACCGAAAAATCCCGATACGATCACCATGATCATCAATGCGTAGGCAAGGGTGTGCACGTTCCAGCCGATCTGGAAGCCGGCGTGCAAGGTCGCGATCACGATCAGGCTGGTGCCCAAATAAACATGGGCCGACACCCAGCCGCGCAGTCCGCCGACATTGGCGCGATAGCGGCGTTTCTGCACGCCCAGCCACATCAGCGCCACGATCAGCGCGGCAGCGATACTGCCGAGCACATAGCCGACCGGGGAGCCGCCATATCGACCCACCGGCGAGCTATGGATGCTGTAGGCGACAATTGAGGCAATCACCAGCAATAACGCTATCTTCAGATAGCGATAGCGGCGATATTCAAGGAAAGTGCGGTGTTGCATTCCTCGGCCGGGCTCCCCTGCGATGAACAGCGCAGACTCTGTGGGCCGCATCGCCGCAAAACGGGCGCCGCGTCCCGGGTGCTGACGCTAGTGCCGCCGCGCCCCCTGTTATTTTCGTTTGGCTTGTGCTGCCTTATGCCGCCTCATATCGGCGGCCATGCCGACGATATGGGATTCCACGCGAGTGTATCCGCTTTCACCCCTGCAAAAAAGGGCCGCGCCAGCCACATTTACGGTATTGCCATGCCGGCCGGCAGTTACCGCGCGGGGTGCGCGTCGAAGCGCACGTTATAATCGCTCGCATTCCGAAAGCCCTCCTTCCTTTGACTTCGCCCGGTTCCCCGTGACTGCCTTTTTCGCGCTTGCCATATTGATGCTGTGCATCGCCCTTGCCTTTGTGCTGCTGCCCTTGTTACGCCGGCAGCGCGGTGAAGCGGCCGAGATTTCCGATGAAGCCAGCAATGTGGCGATCTTCCGCGCCCAGAAACGCGAACTGGACGAAGACTTCGCGCGCGGCGCCATCAGTGCTGCGGAACGCGACACCGCCGTCGCGGACCTGGGAACGCGCCTGATTGCCGAAGTGCCGGTGGTGACCGCGCCGGTGACGGCCGCCGTGCCGGCAAAGCGCCCGTGGATACTGGCAGGCCTGCTGGCGGTGGCCGTGGGGATCTCCGCGTTCGCGATGTATCGCAGCATCGGCACACCCGCGGCCCTGCAAATGGATACGGCGCTGCCGGCCCCGGCCGCCGGCCGCGATGCGCCGCTATCGGATATGCAGATTCTGGCCATGGTCGACAGCCTGGCGAAAAAAATGGAAGCCAACCCGAGCGACCCCAGGGGCTGGATCCTGCTGGCCCGTTCGCAGGCTGCGCTGGGCCGCATGCCCGAGGCGGTGCAGGCGTTCGAGCGCGCCAGCAAGCTGGTGCCCGGTGACGCGCAATTGCTGGCCGATTATGCGGATGCCACGGTGATGCTGCAGCAGGGCAATTTCGAGGGCAAGCCGATGGTGCTGATCAAACAGGCGCTGAAGGCGGAGCCCAACAATATGAAAGCGCTGGCGCTGGCCGGCACCGCCGAAATCAAGGCGGGCAGACGCGATGCCGCGCTCAAGTACTGGGAGAAGCTGAAAACCCTGGTGGCGAAAGATTCCGACGATTATCGCGAAATCGAAAATATCATCGCCGATGTGAAAAGCGGCAAAGCGTTGATGGCGGCCGCCGCGGACAGCGCGCAGGGCCGCGGCCCGGTGCCTTTGCCGAACCCGGGCACGCCGCCCGTCGCGCCCGGCGCCAGCGTCAGCGGACGCGTGATGCTCGATCCGGCCCTGGCGGCCAAGGTGGCGGCCGGCGATACGCTGTTTGTCTTTGCGCGCGCGGTGAACGGCCCGAAAATGCCGCTGGCGGTATTGCGCATCCCGGTGCCGGCGCAATGGCCGTATGCCTTCGAGCTTACCGATGCCATGGCGATGGCGCCGGGAATGAATCTGTCCTCCTTCCCGCAAGTCACCATCGATGCGCGCATTTCGAAGGCCGGCAATGCCATGCCGCAGGCGGGCGATCTGGCCGGGCAGAGCGCGCCGATCGCCCCGGGCGCGCGTGCCGTCGTGGTCAATATCGCGCGCGTGCTCCCCTAGCACCGCGTCAACGCGACATCAAAGCGGAATCGGGCACGGACGCGATGCAAGCACAGACTGCATTTGAATCTTCGGCGGCAAGCGGTGGGTCCGCAACCGGCTTGGCAGTTCGCGGCCTGGCGCTGGAACGCGGCGGTCGCGCATTGTTCACGGGCCTCTCGTTTTCCGTCGCGCCTGGCAACGGCCTGGTGTTGCGTGGCGCCAACGGCAGCGGCAAGACCAGCCTGTTGCGCATCCTGGCCGGCCTGACCCGGGCCGATGCGGGCGAAGTCGTGTGGAACGGCAAGGCGTGGCGTGGCGGTGGCGGCGATCAGCGCGCCGGCGGCCTCTATATCGGCCATGCCAATGCGCTCAAGGATGAATTGACGGCCGCGGAAAACCTGGCCGAGGCACTTGCCTTCGATGGCCTCAAGATCGATGACGAAGTGCAGGAGCTGGCGCTGGAACAGATGGGACTGCGATCGCGGCGGCAGGTGCCGGCGCGCCGCCTGTCGCAAGGCCAGAAGCGGCGTATCGGTCTGGCGAGATTGTCGCTGTCGGCAAAACCGCTGTGGCTGCTGGACGAGCCGACCAATGCGCTCGATACCGAGGGGGTGGCGATTTTTACGCGCCTGGTGCAGCAGCATCTGGCCGACGGGGGCGTGACTTGCATCGCCACCCATGTGCCGCTGGACCTGTCCGCCGGCGAACTCAACCTCGGCGAGGCGCCATGAGCGACGTCTTGATCGGGGCCGTGCATGCGCCGGAACGCGGCGCCTGGCTGGCCTTGCGCCGCGATCTGCATCTGGCGCTGCGTACGCGCGGCGAGGTGTTGCAGGTGCTGGTGTTCTTTGTGATCGTCGTCAGCCTGTTTCCACTGGCGATCGGGCCCGAGTCGGCCCTGCTGAAGCGTATCGCGCCCGGCGTGGTGTGGGTAGCGGCCCTGTTGTCGGTACTGCTGACCTTGCCGCGCCTGTTTGCGCAGGATTTTGCGGACGGCACCCTGGAGCAATTGGCGACCTCGCCCTATCCGCTGATCGGCATCGCCACCGGTAAAATAGGCGCGCACTGGCTGACCTCGGGCCTGCCCCTGACCCTGCTGTCCCCCCTGCTGGGACTGCAGTTCGGCCTCGATGGTCGCGAACTTGCGGTGATGGCGGCAGGTCTGATGTTGGGTACGCCGGTGTTGTCGATGCTGGGGGCGATCGGCGCGGCGCTCACGCTCGGGGTCAGGGGTGGCGCCATGTTGATGGCGCTGCTGGTGCTACCCTTGTACGTACCGGTGCTGATTTTCGGCGCCGGCGCAGTGGAGGCCTCGGCGGCGGGCATCGATGTCGCCGCCAATTTGTCGCTGCTGGGCGCGGCGCTGCTGCTGGGATTGCTGGCCGCACCGTTTGCGGCGGCGACAGCGATCCGCATCGCACTGGATTAAGCCGAATCTGAATGAACACAACCATCGTGGACAAAACGTCTTGAGCATTTTCCGTTACGCCTCACCCGCCGCCTTCTATCCGCTCGCCGGCCGCCTGATCCCCTGGTTCGCGGCGATTGCGGCCGTGCTCGGTGCGGTCGGCCTGTATCTGGGCCTGGTGGCGGCGCCGGTCGATTTCCAGCAGGGCGAGGTTTACCGCATCATTTTCATCCACGTCCCGGCGGCGTGGATGGGCATGTTCATTTACCTGCTGATGGCCATGTACGGCATCCTCGCCCTGACCTTCAACACGCGGCTGTCGGCGATGATGATGGAAGCGCTGGCGCCCACCGGCGCCATGTTCACCGCGCTGGCGCTGTGGACCGGCGCCCTGTGGGGCAAGCCGACCTGGGGTACGTACTGGGTGTGGGATGCGCGCATGACCTCGACCCTGATCCTGCTGTTTCTGTACGTGGGCTATCTGGCCCTGATCCACGCCATCGAGGACAAGAAACGTGCCGACAAGGCCGGCGCCCTGCTGGCGATCGTCGGCTCGGTGAATGTGCCGATCATTTATTTCTCGGTGCGCTGGTGGAACACCCTGCACCAGGGCTCCTCGGTCAATGCCGGTTCGTCGAAAATGGCCAGCCTGATGTTGCTGGCGATGCTGATCATGACCTTCGCCTGCTGGGCGTACACGATCGCGGTGGCGCTGGCGCGGGTGCGCGCCATCATCGTCGAGCGCGAGCACAACGCTGCCTGGGTCGGCCATCTGCGCGCCAACGCGACGGGTCAAATTGAAGGAAAAGCAGCGTGAATTTTGCCGAATTGTTTTCCCTGCAAGCGCGCGCGCTTTATATCTGGGGCGCATTCGGCGCATTTGCGCTGGTGCTGATGCTGGAGGTGCTGTTGCTGCGCGCGCGCCTGAAGCGGGCCGCGGATGAATTGCGCAGACAGCCGATGGGCGATAAACAGCCGGCGCCATCAGACAAGGGAATGAATCCATGAAAGCACGACATAAACGTTTTATCTGGATTGCGCTGGGCCTGTTGATTACCGCGACGGCGGTGACCCTGGTGCTGCGCGCCTTCAACTCGAACCTGGTGTTCTTTTTCACGCCCTCGGACATCGCCGCCAACAAGGTGCCGAAGGAACGCACCTTTCGGCTCGGCGGCATGGTCACCGCCGGCAGTCTGAAACGCAATGCGGATGGCTTGACCGTGAGTTTCAATGTCACCGATACGGTGAAGACGATTCCGGTCAGCTACACCGGCATCCTTCCCGACCTGTTCAAAGAGGGCAAGGGCGTGGTCGCCCAGGGCAAGGTCGGCGATGACGGCGTGTTTCGCGCCTCGGAAGTGCTGGCCAAGCACGATGAAAACTATATGCCGCCGGAAGCCGCCGAGGCGCTGAAGCGCGCCGGCAAGCCGATCGAAGGCGAAATGTTCGCCGGGCAAAAGCCGGTCGTCACCCAGCCCGCTGCACCGGCCCCATCCGGCGCCAAACCCTGAACGCGAAGGCATAACCATGATTCCTGAACTCGGCCATTTCTCGCTCATTCTCGCGCTATGTCTCGCGGTCCTGCTGGGTACGGTGCCCTTGGCGGGGGCTTTCCGTGGCGATGCGCGTCTGATGGCGATGGCGCGTCCACTGGCGCAGGGACAGTTCCTGTTCATTGCCTTTGCCTTCGCCTGTCTCGTCTATTCCTTTTACGTCAGCGATTTTTCGGTAGTCAATGTCGCCACCAATTCGAACACCCAACTGCCTTACTATTACCGCATCACCGCGAGCTGGGGATCGCATGAAGGATCGTTGCTGTTGTGGATGCTGATGCTGGGCGGCTGGACCTTTGCCGTGTCGATCCTGAGCCGCAACCTGCCGCAGGAAGTTATAGCCCGCGTACTGGCGGTGATGGGACTGGTTGCGATCGGCTTCCTCTTGTTTTTGCTCCTTACCTCCAACCCCTTTGAGCGCCTGCTGCCGGCCGCCGCAGAGGGGCGCGACCTCAACCCGCTGCTGCAGGACCCGGGCATGATCATCCACCCGCCGATGCTATACATGGGCTATGTGGGATTTTCGGTGGCATTCGCTTTCGCGGTGGCCGCCTTGCTCGGCGGCAAGCTCGATGCAACCTGGGCACGCTGGTCGCGGCCCTGGACCACGGCGGCGTGGATATTTTTGACGGTCGGCATTTGCCTCGGTTCGGCCTGGGCCTATTACGAACTGGGCTGGGGCGGCTGGTGGTTCTGGGATCCGGTGGAGAACGCGTCTTTCATGCCCTGGCTGGTGGGTACGGCATTGATCCATTCCCTGGCCGTCACCGAGAAGCGCGGCATTTTCAAGAGCTGGACGGTGCTGCTGGCCATCATCGCGTTCTCGCTGTCCCTGCTCGGCACCTTTCTGGTTCGTTCGGGCGTGCTGACCAGTGTGCATGCCTTCGCCACCGACCCGCGGCGCGGTGTGTTTGTGCTGGCGTTTCTGGTGATCGTGATCGGCGCCTCGTTGACGCTGTATGCCTGGCGGGCGCCCAAACTTGGTCTGGCAAAAGTACCCGGCGCGTTTACACTGACTTCGCGCGAATCGCTGCTGCTGGCCAACAATATCCTGATGGTGGTGGCGATGCTGGCGGTATTGCTGGGTACGCTTTATCCCCTGTTCCTGGATGCGCTGAAGCTGGGCAAGATCTCCGTCGGCCCGCCGTACTTCGATTCGGTGTTCTATCCGCTGATGGCGCCGGCCCTGTTCCTGATGGCGATTGGTCCGGTGGCGCGCTGGCGCAATGCGACCCTGCCGGAATTGGTGGTGCGCCTCAAATGGGCGGCGGCCGTGGCGGTGCTTTCCGCTTTGGTATTGCCCCTGGTGTTGGGCAAATGGGCACCGCTGATCGCGCTGGGCCTGTTGCTGGCGGGCTGGATCATCGCGGCCTCGGTCGCTGGCGTCCTGCATCGTTTCAAGGGCACGCCCGATGTCGGTTGGTGGGGCAAGATCAGGGCCAATAGCACCAGCTATTACGGCATGCATCTGGCGCATATCGGCATTGCCGTGTTCGTCATCGGTGTGACCATGGTGAAAGGTTTCGAGACCGAACGCGATGTGCGTATGGCACCCGGCGAAGTGGTCAAGCAGGATGGTTACGAGTTCAAGTTTGTGTCCATCGGCGAGGCGCCGGGACCGAATTACCGCGCCATTGTGGGACGCTTCGAGGTCAGCAAGAACGGCAAGGTCATCGAAGTGCTGGGACCGGAGAAACGTATCTATGCGGCCTCCGGCCAGACCATGACCGAGGCCGCCATCAGTGCCGGCTTCACCGGCGATTTGTACGTCTCGCTGGGCGAGCCGGTGGAAAACGCCACGGACGGCGCCTGGGGCGTGCGCATTTATGTGAAGCCCTTTATCGACTGGATCTGGTTCGGCTGTATTTTCATGGCCCTGGGCGGCGTGCTGGCCCTGGCCGATAAACGCTATCGGCCGAAGTTGAAGCGCAGCTCCGCATTGCAGGCGCCGATGCAGCCAGCAACGCCGCCAACAGCGCAACCGGCGGAAGGCCGCGCCGCGCCGCAGCCGCAGGCCGGAGATTGAGCGTGGCCAATCTCAATCTTGCCAAAGCCTGGCGCTATTTTTTGCCGCTGGCGATTTTTTTCGGCCTGATTTTTTTTCTGTGGCGCGGCCTGAGCCTCGACCCGCACGTCATTCCCTCGGCGCTGATCAACAGGCCCGCGCCGGATTTTTCCTTGCCGCAATTGCAGGCGCCGGACAGGAAATTGTCCGCCGCGGACATGAAGGGGCAGGTGTGGCTGCTCAATGTCTGGGGTTCCTGGTGCGTGTCCTGCCGCTATGAGCATCCGGTGTTGAATGCGCTGGCCAAGCAGCAACTGGTGCCGATCATCGGGCTCAACTGGAAGGACCGGCCCGAGGATGCGCGCGCCTGGCTGGAGAAATTCGGCAATCCCTACCAATTGTCGGTCAGCGATGCCGACGGCCGCGTGGCGATCAATTATGGCGTCTATGGCGCGCCGGAAACCTATGTTATCGACAAGGCCGGCATGATTCGCTACAAGTACACCGGCCCGATCTCGCCGGACGATCTGCGCGAGGTGATCGTTCCCCTGATCCGCGATTTGAAAAAGGCCTGAGCGCGCGTGAACTCTTCATTCGGTCCCGAGGGAAAAAATAGCAAGAACGCCATTTGGCGCGCATTTCCGGGCAAAAATGCCTCGAAACCCGCGCCAATGCTAGTGTTTTCCATTCCGCTTTTGTTGCCAACGCTGGCCTGGTTATCGGCGCTGTTGCTGGTTTTTTCGCTGCAGGCAAACGCACAAACCGCAACCCCGCCTATGCCCCCTGCGCCGCCCGAACTGGAAGCGCGCCTGAAAAAACTCGAGACCGAACTGCGCTGCCTGGTGTGCCAGAACCAGACCCTGGCGGAATCGCCCGCCGGACTGGCCGGCGATCTGCGCCGCGAAATTCGCCTGCTGGCGGATGCCGGGAAATCGAACGAGGAAATCAAGCAACACCTGCGGGAGCGCTATGGCGACTTCGTGCTGTACCGCCCGCCGGTGGACAGCAAGACCTGGCTGCTCTGGTTCGGCCCCTTTGGGTTGCTGTTCGGCGGCGGCGGATTGCTGTGGTGGATTTCGCGCCAGCGCCAGGCGCTGGCCGCATCGACGCCGACGGTGCGGCTGTCGGCGCAGGACGCGGCGCGCGCCCGGGCATTGCTGGGCGAAGATGAAAATATTGCCGCCGGAAAAATCCTGCGTTCCGACGACGATATCCGTCGCTTGCTGAAAACGGCGCGCACCATTGCCGTGGTCGGACTCTCCGGCAATGAATCGAAACCCAGCTTCGGCGTCGCCCGGTATCTGCAGGCGCAGGGCTACCGCATCATCCCGGTGAACCCGGCGAGCGCCTGGGGCGACAAGCAGATCCTCGGCGAGAAGTGCTATGCCTCGCTGCGCGATATCCCGCAGGACATCGTGGGGAAAATCGATATCGTCGACTGCTTCCGCAAGTCCGGGGATATTCCGCCGATTGCCGAGGATGCGATCGCGGTCGGCGCAAAGTGTTTGTGGATGCAGCTCGATATCGTCAACGATGCGGCCGCGGCGCGCGCGATGGCGGCGGGACTGGACGTGGTGATGAACCGCTGCACCCTGGTCGAGCACCGGCGCCTGCTCAGCTGAAGTTTGGGCCGCGGGTGCGCCGAAGACTACAATCGGCAACATCAATACCGAGGAGAAATTCACATGGCGACTTATCTGCTCTGGGCGATTGCCGGATTCGTGCTCATCATCGTCGAACTGATGAGCGGCACGTTCTATCTGCTGGTGCTGGGTATCGCTGCGCTGGTGGGCGCCTTGGCGGCCTATTTCGATGCGGCGCTATGGGTACAGGTAATCATCGCCTCCGTCGTCGCGTTGGCCGGTATTTTTGCGGTGCGTCGCTGGTGGGGCGCACGCCCAAAGGCCGGCCACTCGAGCAACAGCCTCGATATCGGCCAGACCGTGGTGCTCGAATCCTGGGTCAATCAGGCGGCCGGCATGGCGCGCGTCCGCTACCGCGGCAGCACCTGGGATGCAAAGGTGGATTCCGGCGCCGCGATCGACGATGTGTTGATCATCAAATCGCAGGAAAACGGCGTGCTGCAGGTATCGGCGAAACACTGAGCGGGCTTGAACCCGCCGGCATCGGTCGATGTGAACCAAAACAAGGAGAACACCATGTTTGCCAAGCTTATCGGCGTCATTGTCGCCACCGTCATCATCGCCTTCATACCGGGCGCCAGCGGCTTTGCCATTCCGTTCTTTTTCCTGGGCACCGTCATCGTCTTCGTGATCGAGGGTGTGCGCCTGGTGCCGCAGCAGAACGCCTGGGTGGTCGAGCGCATGGGCAAGTTTCATCGCGTGCTGGAACCCGGGCTGAACGTGATCGTGCCGTTTTTCGATCGTGTCGCCTATCGCCATATGCTCAAGGAAATTCCGCTGGATATCCCCGAGCAGGTATGCATCACCCGCGACAATACGCAGCTCGCGGTGGACGGCATCATCTACTACCAGATCATCGATCCCAAGCTCGCCAGCTATGGCTCCAGCGATTATGTGCTGGCCATCAGCCAGCTCGCGCAGACGACACTTCGTAGTGAAATCGGCAAGATGGAGCTGGACAAGACCTTCGAATCCCGCGATGACGTCAACCGCAAAGTGGTCAGCGTGCTCGACGAGGCCGGCCGCACCTGGGGAGTGAAAGTACTGCGTTACGAGATCAAGAACCTGACGCCGCCGGAGGCGATCCTGCGCTCGATGCAGGCGCAGATCACCGCTGAGCGCGAGAAGCGCGCGCTGATCGCCAAGTCCGAGGGCCAGAAGCAACAGGAGATCAACCTGGCCGAGGGCCTCAAGCAGGCCGACATCCTGAAGTCGGAGGGCGGGAAGACGGCGGCGATCAACAAGGCGCAGGGCGAGGCGTTGGCCCTGACCACGGTCGCCGAAGCCACCGCCAGCGCGGTGCGTCAGGTGGCGGCAGCCTTGAGCGCCGAGGGCGGCCAGCAGGCGGCCAATCTGAAAGTGGCCGAGAAGTACATCGAACAATTCGGCCATCTGGCCAAGGCGGGCAACACGCTGATCATTCCCGCCACCCTGTCCGACGTAGCCGGCATGATCTCGGCCGCCATGACCGTGCTCGACAAGACCCGTCAAGGCGGCACCTCGGCGAAATAGTGGCGCGAGTCGCGCGGGTTAGCGGCTAGGCCGGGTAGATCGCGCCCAGCCGCGCAGCGTGGCGGGCGCCGGTGGTGGCGCGCAGATCCACCGGCTGGCGGGTGATGGCCTGCTTCGCCAGCCAGGCGAAGGCCAGTGCTTCGACTTGTTGGGCGGGTACCCCATGGATATCGGTTTTTTCCACCGGCCCGTTCGTAAATTTCGCCGCCAGTTGCCGCATCAGCGCGCTGTTATACGCGCCGCCGCCGCAGACCAGCAAACGCTTTGCAGCCGGCGCATGGCGCACGAGGTGCTCGCCGATGGCGCTTGCGGTCAATGCCAGCAAGGTGGCCTGCACATCGACGGGGGCTTCATCGCCGTTCAGATGCCGCGCCAGCCAGTCCGGGTTGAACAAGTCGCGGCCGGTGCTCTTGGGCGAGGGGAGATGAAAATATTTCTCGCCCTGAAGACGCTCCAGCAGCGGCCGTAGCACTTGGCCTTGGGCCGCCCAGGCGCCGTCTTCATCATGGGTTTTTTGGTGGTGCTGCGCGATCCATGCGTCCATCAGGCAATTGCCCGGCCCGCAGTCGAAGCCCCAGGCTGGACGCGCCGGTTCAAGCATGGTCAGATTGGCAATGCCGCCGATATTGACGACTACCCGCGTTTCATGGGCCGAGCGGAATATGCCGTCGTGAAAAGCCGGCACCAGGGGGGCGCCCTGGCCGCCGGCGGCGATATCGCGGCTGCGGAAATCCGCCACCACATCGATGCCGCACTGTTCGGCCAGCCGCGCCGGGTTATTGAGCTGAACGGTGAAACCGAGATCGGGGCGATGCCGGATGGTCTGGCCATGGCAGCCGATGGCGATGACATCGCCGGCATCTTTGCCCGTGCTGCTGAGCAGGCCAGCGACCACTTGGGCATAAGTATCTGCGAGCTGGTTGGCCGCCAGCTGGCTGCGTTCAATTTCCTTGTCGCCCGGGGTATTGAGGGCAAGCAGTTCGCGGCGCAACGCGGCGCTGAACGGTGCGCTGTTGAACCCCAGGATATGCGGTGTCGCAGCGGAAAAATCGGCCAGGATGGCATCGGCACCGTCCAGCGAAGTGCCGGACATGATGCCGATATAAAGTGCGTCCCTGTCCAATAGCTGCAAGCCGGCTGCGTGCTACTCGAATTGCCCGAAACTGGCGTCGCGGATCAGCGTCAGGCGCTCGCCCTGAACTGCGGCGGAGGCACGGAAAGCGGCGAGATACTTCGGCGGCAGCGGATCGGCCTTGGGCAAGGCAATGCGCATCGGGTCCCGCTGCGTGCCGGCGATCTTGAATTCGTAGTGCAGATGCGGCCCGGTCGCCCAGCCGGTGGCGCCGACATAGGCAATGGTCTGGCCCTGGCTGACATGCGTGCCGCGCCGTACGCCATTGGCGAAACCGGACAGATGTCCATAAAGGGTGCTGACGCTGCCGGCATGGCGGATTTCGACCACATTGCCGTAGCCGCCCTTGACGCCGACGTATTCAACGGTCCCATCGGCGGTGGCCCACACCGGCGTGCCGCGCGGGGCGGCGAAATCGGTGCCGGTATGTGCTCGCCAGTTCTTGAAAATGGGGTGCAGCCGTCCACCGAAGCCCGAGGAGATGCGCGAAAACGCCAAAGGCGAACGCAGGAAGGACTTGGCGCGGTTTTGCCCGTCGGCGGAGAAATAGGCGTCGTGTCCCTCTTCATCGGTGAACAGGAAAGTCTCGAATTTCCTGTCGCGATTGAAAAACTCCGCCGACAGTACGCGGCCGGGACGCAGGAACTCGCCGTCCTGATAAAGCATTTCGTAGATCACGGAAAAACGGTCGCCGCGGCGCAGGTCGATATGGAAATCGATATCCGTCGAAAAAATGCGCGCGATTTCGTTGGCAATGGCATCCGGGATGCGTGCTTCGTCGGTGGCGCCATATAACGATGATTTGATGGTGCCGGTGCGCTGCACCGTTTCGACGGTCGGCGTCAGCTTCTTTTCCTGGGCAGTAAAGGTTTCATCCTGGCGCGCGACTTCCAGAAACTGGTCCGGGCTGTACAGGTATCGCAGTGACTGAAGTTCGCCGTCGGCATCGGTTACCGCCTGCACGGTGCGCCCGGGGCGCAGCTGAAAGATGCTGCGGGCTGCCGGCGTGGTGCGCAGGAAGTTGAATGCCGCGTTGTCGTTTACATTGAGGCGTTGCAGCAAAGTGGCCACGGTATCGCCGCGCTGGATGCGCTCGCTGCTGCGGAACTGCTCATCGTCGACCAGCGATTCGGTGAACGGCGGCAAGGCCAGGGCTTCAATTACCTCATGTCGCGGCACGCTTTCCAGCTGCGTATCGGAGGCGACACCGAACGCCGTCAGGACGCCAAAAACCGGCAGCGCGAACAGTACACCAATGGCGATCAAGGCTCGCTTGGGCGCTGCATCCCATAGGCCCTTGCCCTGCTTTTGCGCTAAGATTTTGAATTCTGCGAAAGTCATCGACGCCTTGGTAGTTGCCCGCAATGTTGAGAAATCAAGCTGCCAATATTCGGCAAGGCGTTGAAGAATAACAGAAATGCAGTCGCGCCGTGTCGGCGCCCTTGTCACCAGCCGGAATCCCCCATGAGCGACCCCGAGAAGATTGAAGCCGCGCTTGCCGTCATCAAGCGTGGCGCCGATGAATTGATTGTCGAAGCCGATATGCGCAAAAAGCTGGAAGGCGGGCGTCAGTTGCGCATCAAGCTGGGCCTCGATCCGACGGCGCCCGATCTGCACCTCGGCCATACGGTGGTGCTGAATAAGATGCGGCATTTGCAGGATCTGGGCCATCAGGTCATTTTTCTGATCGGCGACTTTACCTCGATGATCGGCGATCCCAGCGGCCGCAATGCCACCCGCCCGCCGCTGACGCGCGAACAGATCGAGGCCAATGCCAAGACCTATTTTGCCCAGGCGAGCCTGGTGCTGGATCCGGAAAAGACCGAAATCCGCTACAACTCCGAGTGGTGCGACCCGCTGGGCGCGCGCGGCATGATCCAGCTGGCCTCGCGCTGGACGGTGGCGCGCATGCTGGAGCGCGACGATTTCACCAAGCGTTACCAGGACGGCGTACCAATATCGGTGCATGAATTCCTTTACCCGCTGATGCAAGGCTACGACTCGGTGGCGCTGAAGGCCGACCTGGAACTCGGCGGCACCGACCAGAAATTCAATCTGCTGGTCGGACGCGAATTGCAAAAACAATATGGACAGGAACCGCAGTGCATCCTGACCATGCCCCTGCTCGAGGGCCTCGACGGCGTGGAAAAGATGTCCAAATCCAAGGGCAACTATGTGGGCATCACCGATGCGGCTGTCGATATGTTCGGCAAGCTGATGTCGATTTCGGACGTGATGATGTGGCGCTATATCGAGTTGCTTTCCTTCAAGCCGCTGGATGCGATTGCCGGCTGGAAGCGGGATGTCGAGGGGGGTAAAAATCCGCGTGACATCAAGGTGGTATTCGCGCAAGAAGTCGTTGCACGTTTCCATTCGGTAGCCGAGGCAGACCGCGCCTTGGCCGATTTCGAGGCGCGCCATCACGGCGGCATTCCCGAGGACTTGCCGGAAGTGGCGCTGTCCATCGAGGGAGAGGCGATCGGCATCGCCCAATTGCTCAGGCAGGCAGGGCTCACCCCCAGCGCGTCGGAGGCCAATCGAATGATTGAGCAGGGCGGGGTCAAGCTCGACGGTGAAAAGATCGCCGACAAAGCGCTTACCTTGGCCAAGGGGGTGACTGTCGTCGCCCAAGTAGGCAAGCGAAAATTCGCGCGCATAACGTTGCGCTGAAATAGTTTTCAGCGCACCTTTGAAATTAATCTGCAAAAGGGGTTGACCGGGTTTACCCGACTCGGCATAATGGCAATCCTTCGTCGCACAACGCGAAGCGCAACAAAAAGCGGTAAATGCGTTGGCGGCGAATCGTTCTTTAAAAACACAAACAATCGATTAAGGTGGGTACTGTGTATTGGGGTGCCGCTTGATTGCGCGGGGTGGTGGGGGTTAAACCTTGCTGTTCTGATTGGCAATCGAGTTGGTTTGAACTCGAAACATTGAAGTACCTGCTTGAAACAGATTTGATAGGTAGTCGTACCGCGAGGTACAAATTACCTGTTGATGACTTTGAGAGTGGGAAGATAAGCTGGTTGGAGGGGGCAACCCCGAAGGCTGGTGAATCTTGCAAACAGGTTTGAACTGAAGAGTTTGATCCTGGCTCAGATTGAACGCTGGCGGAATGCTTTACACATGCAAGTCGAGCGGCAGCGCGGGGCAACCTGGCGGCGAGCGG